>SESA01000189.1_pt1 | contig 42707 bp, 45 predicted proteins | sample 3171451 | NCBI WGS metagenome assembly SESA01 (sample SAMN06051862, study PRJNA518727) | freshwater metagenome | biome: subpolar coniferous forest; feature: holomictic lake; material: water; isolation source: holomictic Lake 227, 8 m depth | place: Canada: near Kenora, Ontario | collected...
CCAACCCTCATACAATTAAATATAGATTGGATGGCGATGAAAACAAAAGAGTTTGAATTCTTTGGATTTCGGGCGGTTGCGCTTGTGTGGTGCCAATGATGGGTAGCCATTGGGAAGTTTTGCAAGGAGCGTCAAATTACGGGACGACCATCATTTCACTCAGTAAGTCCCACCTGTTGTCACGATCCCTTTTCCATTATCTCTTCAGTTCAGACTCGCTGCTTCCAATTTCCAGATTTATTTAAAGCTGAGTCCTCTCTTTGCGGCTGCGTCTCTTTTCATCAGGAGGTTATCGGATATTTTTTCCGTCTCGCTCAGTGCCGCGATATCTGTATATTCTTTAAATTTATTTTCGTAGCGAACAATCATCAACTGAGAACAAGATGGCCGAAGCTATTGTGAGAACTATTCTGGAGCATTTTCCGGAAACTTTGGCCGTTTATCTCTTTGGCAGCTTTGCGACCGGGGATGAAAGGGCGGATAGTGATGTGGATATTGCCTTGCTGCTGCCGCACAAGAGTTCTGTCACCACTGTGCAGCTTGCGATGAGTGATGGTCGGTATGAACTGGAGCAGCTTGTGGGTCGCCAGGTTGATCTCCTGAACCTGAGGATGGTTTCGACGGTCTTTCAAAAGGAAATAATCATGACCGGTCGTGTGCTTTTCTGCTGTGACCGTTTTGTCCTTGATGAGTTTGAAATGCTTACTCTCTCATTTTATCAGAAACTTAATGAAGAGCGGGCAGGCATTCTTGCCGAAATTGAACGAACAGGAGTAATCATTGCGTGATGTTTGATGATATCATTTTGAATAAAAAGGAGAGTATTGAGCGCTGTATAAAGCAAATCCGGAAGTATTACGCCTTGCCTTCAGACAAACCCTTTGAAGAGGACTTCATGCGTCAGGATGCCATCGCGCTCAATTTGCAGCAGGCATGTGAACAATCCATTGATCTTGCAAATCATCTCATTAAAGTAAATAAATTCGGATTGCCAAAAGAGAGCAGGGAGTGTTTTTCAATTCTCGCTGAAAGGGGAGTTATAGAGAGTTGGCTTGCCCGGAACCTTCAGGGTATGGTTGGATTTCGCAACACGCTTGTCCATCAATACCAGGTAGTTGATCCCGCCATTATGGTTTCCGTCATTGAACGGCATCTGGACGATCTGATCGTTTTTACCAACGCTGTGATGAATTTTCAGCACAGCGAGGGATAACGATATGTTTTTTTGAATCAAGGAAAGAGAGTCATTTCACTCTTTGAATTTTCTTGAATAGCCCCTCTCATGGTCACCTCCTTCCACCATATCAGCGTTAGTTTTTTCTCGGTTGTATGGTTGAGTGAAACCGGTGGTTTTGCTTTATTTTATGGGTAAAATACCCAATATTTATCTTCCTTCGGCAGATCAAATTGATCCCTTACAGTTAGGAGCACCACAAGAACATTCGAAAGGTGCTGCTATTGCGGACTCATTGAGTGAGTAGTCGAAGGTGATCTCATCACCGATATTAATATCTCTGAGAGCGATCATAAGCTCTCGCTGTTTGTCAATGGAGCAGTTTGGATCACAATGATGGTTGACATATCGGCCAAATGGATGATCAATGTGTCTCTTGGCTAACTCAATAGTCCTGAGATCCCGAGCTGAACTTTCTTCACCTATGCTGAGATCCATTACTATTTCACCTTCTTTGTAAAAATTGACCGCATAGACTCCCAGAAATCCCTTGCCTTTACCAACACCAATACCAAAAACTTTCATTGTAAGCCGGTTAAATTTTTTTAAACATATATATCATCAAGCGTAAGCTTTTTCAGAAAAAAAGCGGTGCGCTGTTTTTTGTGCGTCAAAATGTCAGGCTACAAAAAATGGTTGCCCGGCATGACTTTAACTGGTGCTGGTCAAACCGGTTTCTTCAAGTTTTTCGGAGTGATTCCAAAAACGCACATACAAACCGTTATTGTTTAACAGTTGGGTATGACTGCCTTGTTCGACGATAGAGCCTTTGTCCATGACAAAAGTCATATCGGCTTCAACTGCCAAATTAAGTTTATGGGTAATTGCCACTATTGTGCATTGGCTTCGAAGTTTCAGGATGGTTTTCAGGATATCCTGCTCTGTCAGCGGATCGAGCGCTGAAGTGGCTTCGTCAAGAAGCAGCAGCAGTGGTTCACGCACCAAAGCGCGAGCCAGTGCAATACGCTGACGCTGTCCACCCGACAACAGCCCGCCTGATTCTCCGCACAATGTTTCGTATTGCTCTGGCAATGACATTATGAAGTCATGTATTTCTGCCTGCTTTGCAGCTTTTTCAATGGCTTCCTGGTCTGCCTCAAGTTTTCCCATGCGAATGTTCTGTGCAATGGAGAGGTTAAAGAGATTGACTTCCTGGGCAACAACGCCTATGCAACTGCGAAGTAACTGGGGATTGACCAGGCGGCTTTCCATTTTGTTTATAAGGATATGCCCGGTTGTTGGCTCATAAAAACGCAGTAGTAAATTGATGAGCGTGGTTTTGCCTGCTCCGCTGGGCCCGACGAAAACGGTAAAGCTTTTTGGTTCTATCTGGAAGCTGAGGTCGTTCAACACCGACTGGCCGTTGCCATAAGAAAAACCAACATGGCGATACTCAATTGCCCCGGTAAAGCGAACCAATTCATTGTCATTGTGCGGCTCTTCCGGGGGAAGAGGTACTTCGAGCACCTCCTGCAGGCGCTGCATGGCGGCTTTGGCTGAAGACAGGTTTGGGATTATCCAGGTCATGTGGTTAATCGCAGCACTCATGCTGACAAAAATGATCTGGTACGAGACAAGGGCGCCAACCGACATCTTGCCCTGCATTACAAGCAGCCCTGCAGCAAACAGGACAAGTATATTTAAGAGCAAAAACGCCAGATTGGGCATCCGCTGTGATATGTAAGAGAAAAAATTGGCTCTGCTGGCAACTGTAACGAATTGGTTCAACTGATCACGGTATTGCCCGGTGACGTGGTTTTCCAGTCCGTAAGCTCGGATCATTTTAAAGGCACGCAGATGTTCCTGTAAAAATATTCCCATCTGCCCGTTATAACTACACAATGCATAATTGGCACTGTTGGTTTTTTTTGCCAGCAGATATGGTGAAGAGAGGCAGACAAGTATACCAAGGAGTACGCCGGAAAATAAGAGTGGACTTAGTTGCAAGAGCAGCGCTGAGGAGATCAGTAATTCACCTATGCTGAGGAATGCAGCAGGCAATACGATCACCAGGGCGTTATCAACATTTGTGGCATCCGAGGTAAACCTTGACATCAAATCGCCAGTGCTTTGCCGCTCATGGTATTCGAGTGGAAGCAGTTGCAAGTGGCGGAACAGGTCGTGGCAAAGGTCGCTGAAAATTTTGGAACCATATTTTGCCCAGTAGAAATCACAGGTGACGGAAAAAAAGCTGTAAACCACACCACCCAATCCAAAGAGAGCGAACAGCAGAAGAAAAATATCACTCTTTTTCTGGAGGATAACATCGTCAACCAGAAACTTGAGGCTATAGCGCAATCCTGCCTCATAGCTGAACTCGACAGTTAATCCCAGCATGATGAACAGTACGTGCCAGCGATAAGGCCGAATGTAGTGCCACAGGTCAGTGGCAAACTTGAGATTACTCATATCGGCCCATTCGAAAGGATTTTCTCGTATTCACAAAACTACGTTAGTTTTGATGACATTCGAGTAAGCCGTGTTTTGACATAATCTGAAACATGCCCTTCGTAGCGCAGCATAAAGGGGAGTGTGGCATCATTGCCTGTAATGTGGTGACGGCACTCCGCTTCACCGCACTCGCATTCAAATTCTTCCATCGTAGCGTGGCAGAATGTTGCATAATCGAGAGTGATTTGTTCACCAGAACCGATAAAACGGCGGGCAACGAGATTGAGGTTTTCTAACCAGGCATTGGGATTGCAAGAGTGGTTAATGGGCTTCCAGTCACGAGGATTTTTACTCCACATCACCCAGATTTCATCGGTGATCGGGTAAGCATATTGCCGAAGCCAGCGCAGGTTTTGGCTGTCCCAATGTTTTTCCGCATAGCTTAGCGATACCAGAACATGCTCTTGTTCTTCAAAGGCTTCGATAAGTTCGCCCGGCAGAATATCCCGGGTTGCGTACATTCCATAAGCCTTTCGCGGGTAAAATTTTATCTTCCAGTTTTTAATGCGGTTCTGGCAGCGTTTCCATGCTGCTTCCTGCAGCAGCCGAAGAAATTCCCTGTGCCCATCTGGATAATTGAGCAGGATGAAATCAGCGCTTCCCGCATCTTCCGGGCTGTAGAAGACTCCGCAATTGGGGTTGATTTCCAGCATAAACAACTCTCCGTCAGCATTCATCCTGATATCGCACCGGCCATAGCCAGAGCCGTTCAAACCAGTGAACATTTGAGAAGATATGGTTCGAAGACGATTGTCAAGTTCCGGGTTATCTACCGGAAAGCAGTTCATGTCCTGGAAGCTGGCCCATTTCAAATCGAAGTGCTTGAAAGACTCTCCTTCTGGAAATGAAAACTCTACGGATGGGAAGACGACAGGGTTGGAAGGGTCTGCAGAATTCTCTGCGACCAACACTGTAAACTCTCTGCCTTCAATAAATTCTTCAATCAATGCCTCGCCAAACTCCTTGATAATTCGGTTGGCTTCAACGTGCAGCTCGATTGGTGTTTCTACACGGGAACTCTTTGTCATGCCAATGCTTGCATAGCTGTTTGGATGCTTGACAATGAGGGGAAAACGTAAATTCTGGCCAGCTTCCCTAATATCAGCCTCTGTTTTAACAAAGCGATGCAGCGGAGTATCGATGCCGAAGGAGCGTGCCACACGTTTCATATCTTCGCGTGTCGGATCGTAAAAATCAGAAGCTGCACCGGTAAACGGAGCATTAAAATTTTCAAGTGTCTGCACTACCTCTATACCAGCACAGTCTGAGTCAAATGAGCCATCGCACAGATTGATGAACAAATCGAAGCCCTGCTGGATGAGTGCCCGAACCTGTTGAACGGCAGTAGCTTTATGAATGTCTGCCATTTCAACGTCATGATCTGTCAAGTACGGTTTTATACCTCTTAAAGGATCGTAATCTTTCGTTGGTGAGTCGGAATACTCATAGGAAGAGTAGAGTACACATAGTTTCATAGCAGTCAATCAATTAGTATGAGGTTCATTAACCGGTCGTTGTTCCGATAGATGCCCATGAAGTTTTTCCATGATATGGGGTGTAAATTTGTATCGGGGCAGCACCTCCTTGTTGAGATGCATCGCGCCTTTAATTTTTCCCAAACAGTTAGCACTTCGGCACCCGCAATCGAACACCTGCTCCATAGCCCATTCAGTCGAAGGATAAAAAAAGGTGATCTCTTCGTTCGCTTCGATATCACGAAGGCAGATAAACTCATGACGATTCACATCGACATAAATGTTAGGGTCACAACTGTGATTGAGATATTGAAGGAATTCTGGTTCGAGGTGAATATGGCAATGATGGTCTATTTGCATAGAAAGATAGGTGGGGTGCGTCACATATTCGCCGACAGAAAACCCATGTAATAACGATCCTGATAAATGACGGCAGGTTGTTCGCAGATGTTTTTGGCCTGAGAGAGGATCGATATAAAGGCCAAGTTTATCCGTAACATCAGATAATTTCATCATGTTGACCACCAGTTTGAGCTTGTACCTGCATTGAACAGGCACGTAAATAAAAAAAATAACGGTTAATAATTCCGGACTCATCCTAATCCGCAGAAACCAGCCATGATGCTTGTAAGTAAATATTTTTACTTCTCTTGAGGTATCTTTCGGAAAAGAATTCCGGCAAGTATAGTGATAATTTCAGCACAATAAAAAGAGTTTTCGAACAGGCATGTGAGCTGATTTTCACACCGGAAAAATCAAGGTGATCGTGAAGGAGTTTAAATAATAAAAAGCGCGGCTTGAAGTCGTGCAGTAGAATTATCGGGCAGAATGGAGCTGAGCCTATTCAGGACATGCAACTCAATGGTTAAATATGGTTTTCCGGTTTGCCTTTGCGGGTTAGAGAGCGGGGAGTGCACTGGCAGTTTTACGACTGCTTTTTTTTATCCAACGGGAATTTTTTTGAAAAGGGTGTTGTTTTTTCTTAAACTGATACTATATTGATATCAGATAAATCAATTATGAGATGAAAGTACTGACCAAAAAAACGGATTACGCAATACGGGCACTGTTGTCGCTGGCTGCTTCAAAGGGGAGTTATGTGTCGGCGAAAGCCATTTCGGCGGAGCAGGGTATTCCTTACCAGTTTTTGCGTGGGTTGCTGCAGGAGATGATTCGCCATAATCTGGTCTCTTCGAAGGAGGGGGTTCAGGGTGGGTTTATGCTCAGCAAGAACCCTGATGAGATTGGGCTCAAGCAGTTGATCGGGATTTTTCAGGGGAAGGTTGAGGTGTCGGAGTGCATGTTTCGCAAGCAGCTTTGTGCAAACCGTGCCAAGTGTGTGCTGCGTCATGAAATTATGCGCATCGAGCAGGTTGTCAATAATGAGTTTGATAAAATTACCATCGGCAAGTTGCAGAGGGATCTCGATGCGGTAAACGCGCTAAGGCCTGCATCGGGCAATGTTGAGGAGCCGAAATAGATAACCATAGAGAGGAGTGATTGAGAAATGAAACGGCAGATTATTTCGATAGATGAAAAAAAGTGTACCGGATGCGGTGACTGTATTCCTGGCTGTCCTGAGGGTGCTTTGCAGGTGATCGATGGCAAAGCTCGGCTGGTCAGCGATCTATTTTGTGACGGCCTTGGTGCCTGTATTGGTCATTGTCCGACTGGTGCCATGACGATAGAGAGTCGTGAAGCGGTGCCCTATGATGAAAAGAGGGTGATGCATGAAAGTATAGCAAAGGGTGGAGCGAATGTCATTGCTGCGCATTTGCGCCACCTGATCGATCATGGTCAGAACGATTTTCTTCAGGAGGCGCTTGACTATCTCGATGAAGCGGGAATTGCCAATCCGCTTGAGCAGCAGTTGGTGGAGAGTCATCAACCGGAGGTTCAGTCGTCGAATAGGGCGAATCACCATGTTCATCATGGAGGTGGATGCCCTGGCAGCAAGATGATGGATTTCAGTTCGAACGGGAGTCGTGCAACGTCGTCTGCCTCTTTGCCGGCTCAACCCAGAGAGAGCGCACTGAGGCAGTGGCCTATTCAGCTTCATCTCGTTTCACCGATTGCGCCTTATTACCAGCGTTCCGATCTCTTGCTTGCGGCTGATTGTGCAGCTTTTGCCGTCGGTGATTTCCATGGGGCCTTCATGAGTGGAAAAAGCCTGGCGATTGCCTGTCCAAAGCTTGATTCAGGGATGGAGATATATGTCGAAAAGCTTGTGGCCATGATCGATATGGCTCATCTCAATACCATCACGGTGGCGATTATGGAGGTTCCCTGTTGCGGCGGTCTGATGTCGATTGTTGCGGAGGCTCTTCAGAAGGCTTCACGCAAGGTGCCGGTGAAAAAGGTTGTCATCAGCCTGCAGGGTGAGATTTTATTGGAAGAGTGGGTTTGAACGCAGCCATAAGGAGAGAACTATGCTGAAAGATGCGCTGGGAGGGTATCGCGGTACGGCTGTTGAGATAAGCCGTATCATTGTTGAACAACCTGACAATGAGGAGGCCTATTATAACAGGGGAAATGCAAGGAGCAGTTGTGGGGATTATGAGGGTGCTGTGAGTGATTATACAATGGCGCTGAAAATCGGGTTGAGGTTCCGTGAAGCAATCACGGCTTATGGAAACCGGGGAATGGCCAGAGTGCAAACGGGTGACTTTGAAGGCGCAATCAACGATTTCAGCGAGATAATTAAACGCAAGCCCCAAAACTGGAGGATTTTGCGTACAGCATATAAAAACAGGGCTTTGGTTAAAGAACAGAAAGGTGACAGAGAGGGTGCGGCAATGGACAGGAAGATGATTGTCCAGATTTTGCCTGCTTATTCAACAATAAATAATGGAGAATAGAACAATGGGAATGTCTTGTAATCAGTGTCAGGAGAGCATCCTTAGTACCGGGTGTACAGCGAGAGGAGTCTGTGGCAAAGACGAAATGACGGCGAAACTCCAGGATGTGCTTGTCTATGCAACCGAAGGGCTTGCGGTTTCGGCTGAGTTGTTGCCGGGTCAGGTGGAGCGAAGTGTCGGTCAGCTTGTCAGTGAGTCGCTCTTTGTAACCGTTACCAACACAAACTTCGATGAGGATGCCATTGTTGAGCAGATTCGCAAAACGCTTGCGATGCGTGATGCGCTCAATGCCAGGCTGCCTCACCCCTCAACCCAGGATGTCGCACTGTGGAGTGGAAGTTCAAGGGAGGATTTTCTTCTTAAAGCTATAACGGTCGGTATTGAGAGTCTGAGCGAAAACGAAGATCTTCGTTCCCTGAAGAGTCTTGTGCTTTATGGTCTCAAGGGATTGGCGGCCTATACCGATCATGCTGCGGTGCTTGGATATCATGATGACGATATTTATGCTTTTTATGTCAAGGCACTTGTGGCTCTTACCAGAGATCTTGATGCCGATGAGCTGACCGATCTGGTCATGGAAACCGGTGGCAGTGCAGTCAAAGCTATGGCGCTGCTTGACCGGGCAAACACTGAAACTTATGGTAATCCTGAAATTACCGAAGTTAAAACTGGTGTTGGCAATAATCCCGGCATCCTGATTTCGGGCCATGATCTTCGTGATCTTGCCGATCTCCTTGAGCAGACAGAAGGTAAAGGCGTTGATGTCTATACCCACTGTGAAATGCTTCCTGCCCACTCTTATCCTGCTTTCAAAAAGTACAGCCATTTTGTAGGTAACTATGGTGGTTCATGGTGGTCTCAGGACAAGGAGTTTGACTCGTTCAATGGTCCGATTCTCATGACCACGAACTGTATTGTGCCTGTTCGTGAAGCTTATCGCAAAAGAATGTTTACCACTGGATTGGCTGGTTATCCTGGACTTAAGCATATACCTGCAAGGGCTGAAGGCGCTTCGAAAGACTTTTCGGAGCTGGTTGAGCTGGCAAAAAGCTGTGCACCTCCAAAAGAGATCGAAAACGGCAAAATTATTGGAGGTTTCGCTCACAACCAGGTACTCGCACTTGCCGACAAGGTGGTCGATGCTGTCAAGAGTGGTGCAATCAAGCGGTTTATCGTGATGGCTGGCTGTGATGGTCGCCATGCTTCTCGTCACTACTATACCGATGTCGCTGCAGCCTTGCCGAAGGATACGGTGATTTTAACCGCAGGGTGTGCCAAGTATCGTTACAACAAGCTTGAACTTGGCGATATTGGTGGTATTCCGCGTGTGCTCGATGCAGGTCAGTGCAATGATTCCTATTCGCTTGCAGTCATTGCACTTAAGCTCAAGGATGTTTTCGGCATGGAGGACATCAACGAGCTGCCGATCTCTTTTGATATTGCCTGGTATGAGCAGAAAGCGGTGACGGTGCTTCTTGCGTTGCTCTTTCTTGGGGTAAAAGGCATTCGCCTCGGCCCAACACTTCCCGAGTTCCTTACGCCTAATGTGGTCAGCGTACTGGTTGAAAAATTTGGCATCAAACCAATCGGCAAGGTTGAGGCTGATGTTGAGGCTATGATGGCAGGCGCATAATATTACAATTATATCTTCGCTTCTATTCTTTATTTGAATGGACAAAAGGCTGCCTGAGGCAGCCTTTTGTCTTTTTTGGAATACTTTTTTATACCAGTTCAGCGTTTAACAATTGTAATAAACAATGGCTTGATTCAGTAAAAAAAGTAACGATTGTTATATTTTTATTGTTGATGACTATACAATAGTGGATAACATATATTTGTGAAGAGCAGAAGTCAGGAATAAAAAAATATTATAGAATAACCACTATCTATTCCATGCTTTAATGCAAAATGATTCTTTTATTGGCTGATTTCGATGAACCATAATCAGCGATTTCGCAGATTTTATTGCTACATTGCAAGGTTATCGAAAGAGTATGAAAGGTACTTGTTAATTTAATCTCTATTTAGCCATGAAACGATTGTTACTTATGATTGGTATTGGGTTGCTGTTCAACTCTTCAGCAACAGCGGCAACAAACGCTCTTGATGGCAGTGCGATTTTTGCAAAGAATTGTAGTGTATGCCATTCAGTTAATCCACCGCCAAAATTAGCTCCTCCAATTATTCCTTTGGCTTCTCGTTATCATATTCAATTCAAGACAAAGGAAGAGGGTGTCAAACACATCATTGCTTTCGTGAAATCTCCGGACAAGAAAAACGCTGTGGACACACAAGCTGTTGCAAGATTTGGTCTTATGGCTCCGATTCCGCTTTCTGACCCTGAATTGAAAGCTGTAGCCGGATGGGTCTGGGATCAGTACAATCCTGCTATGGGCAGAGGGTATGGTGGAGGCCAGGGGCAGGGGAGAATGAATCCTTTGTCGAGGTGAAAAGTGTTCCTGACAAGGTGCTTCGTTGACTTTTTTTTCTTCTCCCTTGACGGAGTTGTTAAAGATTTTGTCTGAACAAAACTGGACAGTACTCTTTTCCGGACAATAACTCACTCCAGCAAAGAGCCGATGAAGCTTGAGTTTTATCGGCTTCAATGCAGTATGTTTTCCGGCCGAAGGGAATTGATACTATTAACAGAGAGCGACCTCTGAACTATTACCGAGTTTATGATCTGCCGATAAAAAACAGTTTCATTCGTGTTTGAATGAAAAAAAATGTTCTCATAATGTTTTTTTGAACGTGTATTTTTGATGATTTTTACTGTCGAGTTGATGAGTTTTTGATCTATCTCTTTGTTTTTTTGTTGGTTGTCGGGTTTCTTGTGTGAAGTTGCAGCGAATGCAGATAGTATGGATTATTAACTTTTTAACCATATAATCATATAGTGATGGTACGATGTTTCAGCATAATTGAAAATATTGAGTAGTTATGGCAAAAATCGTTGTTTTGGGAGCAGGAATTTCAGGACATACCTGTGCTTCGTTTCTTAAAAAGAAACTTGGCAAACATCACGAAGTCGTTGTTGTCACTCCCAACAGTTACTATCAGTGGATTCCTTCCAATATCTGGGTCGGGGTTGGTCAGATGTCTATAGACGATGTCCGATTCGAGTTGAAAAAAGTTTATGATCGCTGGGGCATTGTTCTTAAACAGGCAAAGGCGGTTGAAATCCATCCGGAAGGCGACAGTGAGTTTCAGAAAGGATATGTGACGATAGAGTATACCGATGGAGTCCGAAACGGTCAGAGTGAAAAAGTCGATTATGATTATCTTGTCAATGCAACCGGTCCGAAGCTTAATTTCGATGCGACCGAAGGTCTTGGTCCTGATAAAAACACCTTTTCGGTATGTACCTATAACCATGCGGCTCATGCCTGGGAGCATCTTCAGGATAATATAAAACGGATGCAGGCGGGTCAAAAGCAGCGTATTTTGATTGGGACCGGTCATTCAATGGCTACATGCCAGGGAGCGGCTTTCGAGTATATTCTTAATGTTGCCTACGAAATATCCAAGCTTGGCCTCAGTAACAAGGCGCAAATTACCTGGTTGTCCAATGAGTATGAACTGGGTGATTTTGGTATGGGTGGCGCTTTCATCAACAGGGGTGGCTATTATACTCCTACGAAGGTCTTTACGGAATCCATTATGGCCGAGTATGGCATCAACTGGATCCGAAGGGCTGGTGTCCACCATGTTGAGCCTGGCAAGGCGCATTACGAGACTCTCGGCGGTGAAGAGTTGACGCAGGAGTTTGATTTTGCCATGCTTATCCCTTCATTTTCAGGTGTTGGGTTGACCGCTTATGACAAGGCGGGTGTGGAGATTACAGAGAAGATGTTTGCCCCGAACAAGTTTATGAAGGTGGATGCGAACTATACCGCAAAGCCATTTGAGGAGTGGGAAGCTGATGACTGGCCATCGATTTATCAGAACCCTCTCTTCAAGAACATTTATGCTCCGGGCATTGCATTCGCTCCTCCGCATCCGATTTCCAAACCGATGTCGAGCCCGAGTGGACGGCAGATTTTCCCGACAGCGCCAAGAACCGGTATGCCTGCCGGTGTTATGGGAAAGATTGTGGCGCTTAATATTGCCGAAAAAATCCATGGAGCCAGTGAGCATCGCCATAAAGCCTCGATGAGTCGAATGGGTGCAGCTTGTGTGGTGTCGGCAGGATTTGGATCTTTTGATGGTCTGGGAGCATCGATGACGTTATTCCCGGTTGTACCGGACTGGGAGAAGTATCCAGAGTGGGGGCGCAACATGGACTATTCTCTGGGAGAGGCTGGTCTTGCAGGCCATTGGCTGAAAGTTATCCTTCACTATCTCTTCTTCCACAAAGCCAAAGGATATCCGTTCTGGTGGTTGATTCCGGAATAACCCTTTTTTTTGAAACACGTTCAAATCCGAACTCTTATGGGCAAAAATAAAGTCAAGGCATATTACGACGAGGCTTATCCTCCGGTACCTTCAAAGGGGACTCTCTATTGGCGCAAGAACCTGCTGTGGCAACTTGTTCGATTTATAGTGCTCAATGTTAAAATCATGCGAATCGTTGTAGGCGGTCACTCCTGAAGAGTTGTTGGCCTCCAGTAGTGTACCGCAATGTAGAAGATGTTTTTTTTGATCTCGCTGATTACAAACTGGTAACTTTTGCTGTTTTCCCACCAGGCGAAAGGGTGCCACCAAGTCGGGTTTGTCGAAACCAGAATGAATTTTTTTGACGAGCCTTCAAACGCCCTTTTCCATGTCTGGTGAAGACGCAGCATGTGCGGGGGGTCGCTGACAACAATGGCACTCTTCCATCCTTTTGTCTCCATGGTGTTTGATGTATTGAGAGCCTCTTCCCAGGTCGTTGTTGATTTGGCATCGACCTTGATGGCTTTTTTGGGTACACCGAGTGCCATCATTCGGCGTTCGCGCCAGTTGGGGTGATTGGGATGGTAAAAGCGTTCGTCAATGCCTGTCAGAATCACATGTGAGGCGTATCCAGCATTGTACAGTTCGGCTCCCTTGTTTACGCGCAGTCCGTTGTCACCTCCAAGTACAATGATGACATCGGTTTTTGCTGGAGCTTCGGCATAACGTGAAACCAGAAATCCAAGGCTTAAAAAAGAGATAGTAGCAAGGGCGCTTGTTGAGAGAAGAACTATAATGGTCAGTTTTATAAAGCCTTTCATGGAAACGAATGAGGGGTTTTGAGCCAGGAATGCAATAGCTCTTTTTCTGTAAATCGGTTAGTGTGCCTGTTCATTGCCTGCTTTTCCGGATTATAATCATTTTTTTGAAACCTTGCCTATCACCTGCTGGAACTTCTGGCTGAAAAGCGGGAGGATGGCGCCGGTAAGGGGAAAAAAAACAGCAGGCATTTTTTAATTGCCTGCTGCAAGGGTATGAGAAAATATTCTGTAGTGATCAGAACTTGTAAGCCAATCCCAGAGAGATGATCGGGTAATATTGAAGCTCATTGATTTTGTTTTTTACATCATTTGTTTCGTTGGCAAGATTTGTCTGGAACGGGACTGTATTTACCAGAGTACCACCTTCTGCTGTAAGCGTTACATCCGGGCGACCCTGAAACATGACTCCCAGATCGAGGGTAATGGAAATGCCTGAATCCTCTCCAACTGCATTGCCCCATCCTATTCCAGCATAGGGAGCAACATGCTTGAAGCCAACCTTGCCTGACAGATTGCCCAGCTCGCCGGGAGAATATGTTGTGCCGCCAATATTGTATGAGGTTTGTGAGCTGCCTGTTGCTGTAACATTGTTGTTATTGATGACGACCCCTGACGAGAGCCTGAAGCCTGAGTCAAAAGGATGCCAGTCGAGCAATACGGGAAATGACTCCAGATCAAGCTTGTAGTTGTATTTGATATCGCTTTCTGTGGCATGGCCGTTATAATGGAAACCACTGCAGCCCGCTCTTGCATTAATGGAGGGTGAAAGACCGACAGTTACCTCTCCGCCAAGGCCAAGGGTACTGCCTTTGACTGCTACTCCGATATCGCCACTATTGGCAAAAGCGGCAGGAGAGCATGCCATAGAAAAGATCGTTGCAATCAACGCCCGTTTTAATGATTTGTTTCTCATGACAGTTTTTGTTTCAGCATTAAATAAAGTTAGAGGGATTATCGAGTAAAGTTAAAAAAGCTTGTTTTAAACGATGCAAACCACTGCCAAAAAATGTAGTTGACAGATTGAAGCCTTGATGGGGCGAGGCGAGAGGAGTTGTCGGTAATCCCTGACAACTCCTGTTTCCAAAAAGTCGTTATTCGGCGTAAAAACAGGGAAGAGAAAAAAAGTCAATACCGATCAACTTGCTGCTGATAATGTGCAGACAAGAGCCATTGTGATTGTTTTTTCAGCTTCCGGAGCACTTGAATCAGGAGGGCTCGGTGATATCTTCTGTTTGTTGAGACTGCGCTGGAAGAGATGGCAATTTCTCTGCTGGCTGTTCAAGTATCCGGACAGCACCGGCAAATCTTTTTTCGTAATAGTGTTTCAGTTGATCTTCGGTGATGCCCTTTGAGAGTGAGGAGTGTACAAAGGTATCGTTGCCGATAAAGATGCCTACATGGTTGATTTTTTGACCCTTTGTCTGGAAAAATACAAGGTCACCCGGCTGAAGTTCTTCTTTGCTGACTTTATTGCCAAGAGCCGACATCTCTCTTGAAGAGCGGGGAAGACGCATATTGAATACCTTGTCATACATGAAACGCACAAAACCGGAACAGTCAAATCCTGAAGGAGTCTGGCCGCCGAACCGGTATCGTGTTCCAAAATAATGGGTGACATCATTAAAGAAGCTTTTCATCGAACTGAAGCTCTGGCGGGGTTGTTCGGAAACCGGAGCAGCCTGTCGGGTAATGGTCGTTTCGGAAGGGGATTCGCAAAGAGCGGATGCCGGAAGAGCAAACTGAAGAGAAGCAGCCGTCATGCAGAGAGCAACAAAACGGCAGGTACGGAATTTATTTTTTCGCGGCAAGGTCACGCGAAGGGATGATTGCATAGTTTTTTGAAGAGGCATGTGCGCTGTATTCCGGTGAATTTCTGGATTCTGTTTACAGATGGGATGCAGTATCTCCTTAAACCATAATGTAAGTATATATCATGAAATATGCCAACGTTTTACAGGAAAAGAGCAACATTTTTCTCTATTGTGTCTCATGCTTTTCGGGATTCGCTCAAAGATCATTACTTTGAATTTATTATTACTCAAGAATGCCGGAATACAATGGCTTAATGTTCAATTTTTTTTGGAATGGACACTTCAAAGGCACTTAACGACCCACTTTCCGAGCAGGAACTTTATGAACTTGAAGCTTTCCTGATTTCGGAGAGAACTGGTAATGCCATGTCGCTTGATGCACTGGACGGTTTTTTTACCGCTCTGGTCATTGGGCCGACAACTGTCATGCCTGGTGAATGGCTTCCCTGTGTTTTGGGAACAGGAGAGGATAAAAGCTCCCCGGCTTTTTCATCTGCAGAGGAGTTTCAGCGGATCATGCTGCTTCTTGTGCGCTATATGAATTCGCTTGCCGTAATTTTCAGGAATGACCCAGATAGTTTTATGCCTATTTTTGATCTTTCCTCCTATGAGAGCAAGGACGAAGAAGAGTGGGCAGTATCAACCTGGGCGAAGGCATTCATGTATGGTATGGAGTTGTGTTATGATGATTGGGAGCCTATTTTTGGATTGGAGGATGAAGATGGTGGTGAGGGTGAAGAGAGCGCCTTGTCTCTTGGCCCCATTTTTCTCCTGGCAGGTCATGAAGAAGATTCTCGCGAATTAAAAGTAAGTGAGCGTAAAATACTCCGTGAGATGGTAGCTGAAAGTGTGAGTGATATCTATCGTTTCTGGCTGCCGTATCGAGGGGTTGCTCCTGAAAAACCCTCATCAAAAAAGGGTAAGATTATTTCTATTGGTCGCAATGATCCCTGCCCATGCGGTAGTGGAAAGAAATACAAAAATTGTTGCGGTACCTGAGTGTCGTTGTTTTATCAATGAAAGACCCTGTTAGTTATGAAGCGTCTTGTTCTCTTTGTTGTCGCGCTGTTCATTGTGTCACCATCTCTTTTGGCTGAAGATATAGATTTTGTCGATATCGCCACTCTCGATAACTCTATAGTGCTTGATATCCGCTATGCCACAAGCAATAATTTCACAGGAAAAACAGTTTATCCCGTTGCCCGCTGTCTTTTGAGACGCGATGTAGCATTGCGGTTGCTTCGGGTCGAAGAAAAACTGAAAAAACGTGGATACACTTTGATTGTTTTTGATTGTTATCGTCCATTATCGGTGCAGAAACGCTTTTGGGAGATAGTGCCTGATGAGCGCTATGTGGCTGATCCTGCAAAGGGATCACGTCATAACCGTGGATCGGCGGTCGATCTCACTCTTGCTGATCTTTCGGGTAATCCGCTCCCAATGCCATCGAATTTTGATGATTTTTCAGAAAAAGCACATCGCGATTATAAGGGAGCTTCTCCTGAAGCCCTGAAAAACAGTGCTCTGCTTGAAGCTGCAATGAAAGAAGAGGGATTTGAGCCTTTTCCGACTGAGTGGTGGCATTTTGATGCTCCGGGATGGGAGCGTTATCCTGTTTCTGATTTTCCGCTCAAAAAAAGCGGAGGGTGTGAGGAGTGAGGGAGGATGGAGCCTGAAGAAAAAGGAAAACCGAAAACATTTCGCGGCAGTGCAGGTATGAAAAAAAAGCATAACCCGGACTCTCTTGGTGTTGTCATCACCGGTGGAAGCAAGGGGGTTGGATATGCTCTTGCAGCAGCCTTTCTTCTGGCTGGTGACCGCGTGGTTATATGCGGAAGGAATTTGCAGCGGCTGGAGGATGCATTACATTCGCTCCGCCAGCTCGTGCCTCAGGGAGAGCTCTTTGGTATCGAGTGTGATGTTGGTGATCCTTTGGGCGGAAAGGCACTTGCTGAGTTTGCTTCTGTCCGGCTTGGCATAGTTGATCGCTGGATAAACAATGCCGGGAGTGCCGGGAAGTTGAAACGACCTTTATGGGAGCTTCATGCCGATGATATTCTTGAAACCTGTACGACCAATCTTTCAGGCTCCATATTGCTTTGTGCCGAAGCTGTCAGAGTAATGGCGCGTCAGCCTCATTGGCCTGAACCGCGCTATCATATTTTCAATATGGGTTTTTCTTCGACTGGAGCGTCCTTCTCCCGTTCTGCGGTGCCGCACAAGGCGTCGAAAAGGGGGGTGGCAGAAGTGACCCGTTTTCTCTCCCGTGAGTTGAAAACAGCCGGAAAAACAAGCATCGGTGTTCATGAGTTGAGCCCCGGTCTGGTGCTTACCGGACTGTTGCTTGAGGGTATTTCGCCCCAGTCGCGTCGGATTGTCAATGTCATGGCCGAGAGCCCTGAAAAAGTTGCATCTGTGCTGGTGCCGAAAATACGATCCATAACTGGCAGCAATCGTTCTGTAAGGTATCAGCCTTTGGTTTTGACCTTCTGGAAATTGCTTGCGGGATTGCCGCAGATTTTTGCAAGCAAGGATATTGAGTGACTGAAAGGTTTTGTGTGAAGCCGCAGCCTTATTTGTTTTTCCCGAAGCTTGCGATCATCTCTTTCCAGAGGCCGAGATAAGCTTTTGCTGCAAGAGCGTTTGGCATGACGGCATTGAGTGGTGCGCGGTAGATGCCCATTTTTTCAACTTCGCAGTTGCAGGGGATTGTCTGGGAGAGGAACCCTGGAGCATTGCTGTACTCGGTCAGGATATCACGGTGCATTTTTTTCTTCTTTTCCACCATGGTGAAAAATGTCATAATTTTGGTGGTGTCGAGTTTATTGGCTTTGAAAAAATCGATTAACTGGGTGTATGTTCTTATTGAGAGTGTCGTAGGAATCATCGGCACAAGGATGATATCTGAGGCGGCAAAGACACTTTCGGAGAGCAGTGTCAGGTTTGGCGGGCAGTCAAAAAATATAAACCGGTACTCCTCGCTTAACTCTTCAAGATTTTTCCGGAGTTTTTTCAGGGGCTTCTTTTTTTCAGCCAGTTCGATATCAAGGTTCCGGTATGAAAAATCCGAGGCAAGCAGGTCAAGGTTTTCAAAATCAGTGGCCTTGATATTGCTGTAGATTGCTTTGCTTCCCTTGAGAAATTTGTCGCTGTTATATTTGCTGGAGGCGGAAATTCTGAAATAGTAAGAACTCGCTCCCTGGGGATCAAGATCGCATATCAGTGTCGGTCCGGCATTCAGGGAAGAGAGATAGGCAAGGTTTACTGCTGTTGCGGTTTTGCCGACTCCTCCCTTGATACTGTAAAGTGCTATAGTTTTCATTTCACCTACTGCTCTTTGATAAGGTTTTCAAACAATCTGGCGGTTTCTGCATTGTCAAAATCCCTGAATTTTTCGTGGAATTTCTGTCGTGCCTCTTCCTGTTTCTGATAAAAGGTTGCCATAAGACCGCCTGTCGAGGCTGCAGGCAGAATTTCTCCGCTTTGTTCCTGGATGGATTCAAGGCGTTGATGCAGGAGGTTGAGTTGAATGGCAAAATCGACAAAGTTGCCAAGGTTTTCCTGTAGTTCTTTCAATTGCCGGATCACCGGGGCAATGGTTTTGATCGGGAAAAGAGAGGAGAAAAATTCAAGGAGATAGCGGAGTTTTTTGCACTCGATACGCAGGGTGTGAAGTTCTCCATCAGTTGCTTCAGGGCCGATCCGGCGACCGGTGCGGATTACTTTTTTCCATGCCTTTTTTATTGAACTAACCGCAACGGCAAGTGTCGAAAGAGTTGCGTCTGGAGGTTGTTCACCTCCGGAAATTACCTTTCGGTTCACAAAGCTTTCCCACTTTTCAAAAAAGGAGTGGCAGGCATCTGAGGCAAGGTATCGACTGAATTGTTTGTGCAGTGCCTCGCGGGAGAGGGCAATGTCGCTGAAGAAGAGTTTGAGCGATGGGCGCAGAAGTGGCGGAAGATAGTGGAAACAGGTTTGCTGGCGGAGAAGATAAACATCGCAGTCCCTGAGTTTGTTGCTTCGTTTGCCAAGTTCCCTGAAGGCATTGAGATAGTATGCAGTTTCCTCTTTGTCAAAAACTCCCTTGAGCTGCTTGAGAATTGAGCGTGTACGGCGTATGGCGACACGATAGTCGTGCAGAAACTCTGAGTCTATATCCTTTCTGATTCCGGTTTCGTTCTGGCGTATGATGGTGAGGGTCGCTTGCAGCAACTGGCGGACACTGTCTTGAATGATCGCATTTTTTTCGAGATGCAAATGGATTTTCGGGGAGTACTCTTTTACCCTGCATCCCGCAACGTTCATGATAAGCAAGAAGAGATCTCTGAAATCAAGGGAAGACTCTGTTTCCTGATGTTCTGCCAATGACTTTTCAATGCACTGCATCTCTTTCTGATATCCTTTTAAGGCTCTTATGGAGAAAAGATGCGCAAATGGTTCATGTTTCTTTTTACTGACAAGGCTCAATGATTCTGAAACAAGAATAGCAACGGTTTTTTCATTGTCGTCAAGAATACGGTATGAATGAGTAAGGGCATCGATGGAGCAAAGTCTGACAAATGCCCTTATTGAGCTGTATGAAGAGAGAGTTTGTCTGGCTTTTCCGGGTGGAAGAGAGTCTGAAAAAAAATAAGAAGGGTTTTTGCTGAAAAAAAGAGACGTTTTTTCATAACCGGTATCGAGGTCAAGAAGAGAAAGGGTGTTCTTTTTTTTGACCATGACAACTCCTTTTTCAAAAACCTGCCATGAAAAGGTGTCATAGAATACTCTTCGTTCTTTGTGCATGGAAAGCTTTTCACAGCGCCATCCAGGAGGAAGCGGGTTTTCAGGAAGTGGCTCGCTGGAGTTTGCCTGCTTCATTCTGAAATATACAGTTTTTGGGGCAGGGCTCATCCGTTTCTGACAGGGGTGGAAGAGTTTGTAATAATTACGGTAATATAGCGAGTTTCATTGAAATTATTGTTTTTTTCAAGCAAAACTCATGATGAACGACCCTGAAGGAAATTCTCGTTTATTCTCATTGTGAGGCTTTTAAATAGAGAGTTTTTTTCATACTTTTGACCACTCAAAAAAAGAGTGTGACAATAAAGGCAGGTTCAATCATTTTTTAATAATCTGATGAGGTATTTGTTCTCTTGTCTTCTTGTTTTTTTTCTTTTTCTTTCCGGTTGTTCTTCTCAAAACGGAGAAAAGAAGAGTAAAGAGTCTGTATCGAAAGGGAAGCTGCAGATCGGTTTGGTTTTTGATGTCGGGGGCAGGGGAGATAAATCATTCAATGATTCGGCCTATAACGGTCTTGAGATTGCGAAGCAAAAGCATGGGATCAATTTTCTCTATGTTGAACCACAGGGAGAGGGTGCGGATCGAGAGGCTGCATTGCGCCAGATGGCTTCAGACCCGGATATAGGACTGATTATAGGTGTTGGTTTGCTCTTCAGTGATGATATTACCGCTATTGCTGCGGAATTTCCTGATAAAAAATTTGCCTGTATTGATTATATAAGCAAGCCTGGAGTTGTGATACCGGCGAATCTTCGTGGAATCGTTTTTGAGGAGAAAAAAGGTTCCTATCTGGCTGGCGCTCTTGCCGGGCTGGTTACCAAAACCAGAACGGTTGGTTTTATTGGGGGCATGGAGTCCAGCGTCATCAAAAAATTTGAAACCGGCTTTATTGCGGGTGTTCATGCCGTTAATCCCGATGTCAGGGTTATCTCAGGTTATATCGGTATGACTGGCAGTGCATTCGCCAATCCTGCCAAGGGCAAGGAGCTTGCACTTGGACAGTATGGCAGGGGTGCTGATATCATTTACCAGGCGGCTGGAGCCAGCGGGCTTGGTGTTATCGAAGCGGCCAGAGCCAGCAAGGGGCTTGTTATCTGTACTGATCGTGATCAGGAATCTGAAGCTCCTGGATTTGTTCTGAGCAGCATGACCAAAGCGGTTGACAGGGCTGTTCTGAAAACTGTGGAAGATGTGCTGGATGGACGTTTCAAGGGTGGTGGGGTTTCGGTATTTGGTCTTGCTGATCGCTATACGGATTATGTATACAATGAAAAAAACGCTGCCTTGATTGGTACGAAAAATCATGAACAGGTAGAGGCTATCCGCACAAAAATAGTTGAAGGAAAAATTGTTGTCGATGAGACCGCCGTTGTACAATAATTGTGGATGATAGGGTCGTTCGGGAAGAACACTTCTCCGGAGTACCCTGGCAAGAGCGGAAAAATGAATGATTGTTAATTGATAGCTTGAAAGTACATTACTGGTGAACAAAAAAATTCTGGTAACCGGGGCGACCGGTTTTATTGGTTCTCGACTGGTGAAAAAATTGGCAGGCACTTCGGATGAAGTTTTTATACTTGTCCGGAAAAGTTCGGATCTGACCTCTCTGGCCGATGTTTTGGACAAGGTGCATCTTATTTATGGCGATATTACCAACCTGGCCTCGGTTGAAGCTGCGATGCAGGGCATCGATCTTCTCTATCATACGGCAGGTCTTACCTATATGGGTGACAAAAAAAATGCACTGCTTTACAAAATCAATGTTGATGGTACCTGCAATATTTTACAGGCTGCCGCTGCTGCAGGTGTCAAGCGAGTTGTGCATGTCAGCTCCATTACGGCAGTAGGAATTGCCTTTGACAAAAAACCGGTCGACGAATCTGTTACCTGGAATTTTCACGAGATAAGCCTTGAATATGCAAGAACAAAGCATATTGCTGAACTTGAGGTTGCCAAAGCGGTTAAAAAAGGACTGGACTGTGTTATTGTCAATCCAGCCTTTGTGTTTGGCGCCGGGGACATTAATTTTAATGCTGGTCGTATCATAAAGGATGTTTATAACCGGCGTCTTCCTTTTTATCCACTTGGAGGAATCTGTGTAGTCGATGTGGAAATTGTTGCCGAAACAATCATGGCGGCTATGGAAAAAGGAAAAACAGGGGAGCGTTACATCATTGGTGGTGAGAACGTTTCATATAAAAAGCTTGCCGATACGATTTCCCGCATCACCGGCGCACCGAAAATACTTTTGCCTCTGCCCTTCTGGATGGCAAAGATTCTTAAATCCGCACTTGACCTCTATAAAAACAAGAACAAGATATCGAAGCTGTTCAACCTTTCAATGTTCAGGGTTGCCTCGGAGTTTCTCTATTTTGATTCAAGCAAGGCCAAACGGGAGTTGAACATGCGCTACGAACCCCATGAAAACAGTATCCGTAGTGCTTACGAGTGGTACAAGGAGCGTAACCTCCTTAACTGATACTGAGGCGCAGATTCTGGCTGGCTGGCAAGAGCGCTATGGCTTCCGGCAAAAGAGTATCATTCTTGGCGATTCATTTTCCTCAAATGGATCGCCGTCGTAGTTGCCGATAATAGTCTCAACGCGGAATCCCTCCCCCTGAAGCACTCTCACAATCTCACTTTTACTGTACAGCCTTACCGATTCCTGGAAGGTGAGCTGCTCTTTTGAGGGAGAGGTTATGGTGATGGTTTTGGAAATCCTCTCTCCTTCAAGCTTGCGTTTTTCATGGATGGAAAGCTCTCCACTGCTTTTGCAGCTCTCTGATAGAAGGGTTCGGGCAAGATGGAGGGGATTGATAAGATCGAGAACATACCATCCTCCGCTTCCAAGCGTATTGTATACCTTGCCGAGCACTTGGCGATCCTCCTCTTTTGAGTCGAAATAGCCAAAACTGGTAAAAAGCTGAACTACAAGATCATAGTTTCCGCCAGCAGGAATATGGCGCATGTCGCAGCAGGTGAGTTCTATCTGCAGGAGGTTTCTGGCAGCCTCTTTCCTGGCTTCTTCAAGCAGAAACGGAGAGAGGTCGTTGCCTGTGACACGGTAGCCAAGCCGGGCCAGTTCAAGGGCGTGACGACCAGCCCCGCATGCAATATCGAGTACGGATACCAAATCAGGGTTTATAAGGTCAAGGCCGGAGAGCGAGAGAATGGTATGAATACAGCGAACGGCTTCATCCTTGTCTCTGTGACTGTAGACCGCAAGGTAGAGCGGATGGTTGAACCACTCCTCAAACCAGGAACCTGACGGCTTCGTTTCGGAAGTATCTGCCATTGTTCAGGAGAAAACAGGGGAGAAAAGTGCAGGAGAGTTCAGGGCATTCTGCAATGCCCTGAGTCGATTTCCGGCGTGATTATTTTGCGTAATCGCTGATTGCTTTGGTCAGGATCGCTTGTTCATTTTCCCCGTTGGGAATACGGACGTTTTTCTCGACGAATTTCCATGCATTGGTTTTTTCTGACTTAACAGAAAAGATAAGTTTGGCAACCTTGAAATCACTTACTCCGGTTTTTTTGCCTTTATCTCCAAACGTTTGTTTCTTTGCCATGACTTGTACGGTAGTTCTTTTGGTTAATACACTGTCCTCTTGCTTATAGCTCGGTCAAAAAGAAAGTGAAAGTAATAAAAATATAGCCGATAATCAAGTATTCTCAAGAATGAATTGTTCTTACACTCTCTTCAGATTCAAGAAGTCTTCCTTTGTGAAAGATTCCGCGTGCTTTTCCTTTCAGGGAGCGATTAAGAAATGGCGTGTTGGATGATTTTGATTTCAAAGCATCGGCAGTGACGCTCCATTCTGCAAGAGGATCGATGATTGTAAAATTGGCCTGCTCCCCCGGCTTGAACAGAATTGGTTTGAGGTTCATGATTTTTCTTGGATTGACCGAGAGCAGTTCAATGGCGCGGGAGATGGTAATGACCTGTTTATCAACCAGTTCCGTTATGGTCAGGCCTACTGAGGTTTCAAGGCCTATAATGCCGAATGCCGCCTGGTCTGGAGGACACTCTTTTTCATGGGAGGCATGAGGTGCATGGTCTGTTGCAATGGCATCGATAGTTCCGTCAGCAAGGCCTTCAAGCAGTGCATCGCGGTTTTCTTTGGAAGAGAGCGGGGGTTTCATGATATAATTTCCCTTGCGTTCAGCAAGAAAGAGATCCTCGTCACAGAGGGTGAAGTGGTGTGGCGTTACTTCGCAGGTAACCTGCAGTCCATCACTTTTTGCCTTGCGGACAAGATCGAGCGATTCCCGTGTGCTGATATGGGCAACATGGTAACGGGGTCTTCTGAGAGGGTCGTGCAGTTTGTGCTGTTCAAGATAGTGCATCAGCAGAAGGTCTCTCGATAGCGTTATGGCTTCTGAAACATCGGGAATTCCTTTAAGGCCGAGTTTTGTCGAAAACAGTCCTTCATTCATGACCGCTTTCTCGGTCAGTGATCTCTCTTCACAGTGCTGAATAATGAGGAGGTCGAAGTTTGAGGCATATTCAAAAGCCAGTCGCATGATCTGGCTGTTCTGGATGGCGGCACCGTCATCGGAAACAGCCGTAACTCCGTAAGAACGGAACTTTCCAAACGGAGCGAGGTGTTCACCCCTGCTTTCGACGCTCATGGCTCCGATGACCTCGATATCAATGGGAAGCGTGGTTGCATGATGACGGATGTAGGCAACGCCGAGTGGACTGTCAATAACCGGTTTGGTGTTTGGCATAAGTGCGACACCTGTAAAGCCTCCTGCGGCGGCGGCATTTGCACCGCTTTCAAGTGTTTCCTTGTATTCCTGTCCAGGTTCCCTGAAATGGCAGTGCATATCGAAAAGACCCGGAGCAAGTATCTGTCCGCGAAGATCGATAACCTGGTCTGCGGGTGAAGTGGAAATAGTTTCATTACCGAAAACGACCGATTCGATGACTCCGTTCTCACCAACAGTTACGGTACCGGTAAGATCGAGCTGTTCAAGAGGATTGAGAATACGGGCTTGCTGAAAAATAAAGCTCATGGTTCTATTACATTTTAAGAGGGTTTGTCAACTCGTGCCTGCAGTTCAACAAGCTCCCGCCTGTTAGCGGAACTGTTTGGTGGCAGGGAGAGTATCGCTTTCAGCGTATCTCCGGATGTAACCCTGCCGACGCCAGCCGGCGTTCCTGTAAAAACAAGATCCCCGCTGCGTAATCCGTAAAGATACGACAAATAATGAATAAGCATGGCCGGTGTATGGAGCATTTCCGAAACGCTTGCATGCTGAACCTGCGAGCCGTTAAGTTCAAGAGATAGCTCGAGATCGGGCGGAATTTCCGTATTATCGAGAGGTACAAAATCGGAAATCAGGGCACTTTTTCTGAATCCCTTGCTTTTCAGCCAGGGGTTTCCGGCTTTTTTGGCGGCAAGCTGCACATCACGCAGTGTCATGTCAAGTCCAACGCCGTAACCCTTGATATGAGTGGTGGCATCCTCAATCGAACATCCGTCGGTTGATTTTCCTACAAGCAGCAAAAGTTCTGCCTCATAATGCATGTTGGCCGAAAGTGGTCGATCCTGAAACATTGGCATGACAATCACTCCGGAGGTTTCAAGGGCTGTCGGGGGTTTCATGAAAATGATCGGTTCCCTCTCATTTTCGGGCTGTGCCTCTGGCACTTCTCCTTCAAGTTGCAGCATTTCCCTGGCATGTTCCAGATAATTTTTGCCGACACAGTAAATAGCTCCAGGAGCAATGGTTCTTCGATCAATCAGCTTTTCCATATTGTTTAGTAGAGAGGGTTGCCTTGATTTTCTTCTGTAATACTTTTATCAGGTGATATTATTGAGTGAACAATGATGTTAATAAAGGGCATTGATAGAGAGAAAGCTCTCTATTTTAGTATTTTACGTTTGATAATGTACAGGATCCATTCGAATATTGTGTGGTGGTATCAAAAACATTGAACGGCCGGGTATGGCTGGATGGAGCACTATGGATAGGGATGCAGGCATTGCCGTTAAAAAAGCTGCAATGAGAGCAATGATGATCAGTTCGAGGCGATCATTGCCCGAAATTTCACGGTGTGGGATGAGCCGGATGATCGCGGGTTATGTGGTGGGGATGCCGGAAATTGTCAATGCACGTCATATTCATCTCTATCTCTCCATCTCCGACAAGGCTGAAGTTTCGACGGCACCTCTGCTCGACGAGCTTGTGGCTATGGGTAAAATCCTTTCTGTTCCGGTTATTCGAAAGAGCGATCTTTTGTCGGCTGTTTTTCGGCAAGGAGAACCGCTCAAAGCGGCACAATTTGGTCAGCCCGAACCTGAGGTGGTTGCTCTTGCTGATGAATCCCGTCTCGATGTTGTGCTGTTACCCCTTCTGGCATTTGACCGCCGAGGGTATCGGATCGGCTATGGCAAAGGTTTTTATGATCGTTTTCTCTCAAGGCTTGCCCGAGAGGGGATTAACCCTTTCCGTATCGGACTGGCATTCTCTTCGCAGATGGTTGAAGAGGTTCCCGCTGACCCCTGGGATGAACCACTTGATGGAGTTGTTCATGAACATGGAATCATTCGATTCACCTAAATATTTTTTATCTCTTTTATGCTGACAGGGAATGAGAACAACGGAATGAAGCATGCTTCGCTGGATTTTTTTGATACGGCATATTATGTCAACAGGGAGCTGAGCTGGATCTATTTCAATCAGAGAGTTCTTGAGGAAGCGCTTAATCCTGCAGTTCACCCGCTGCTTGAACGGGTTAAATTCATTTCGATTTTCAGCTCGAACCTCGATGAATATTTCATGATTCGTGTTGCAGGAATCGAAGACCAGTTTGAAGCGGGTATTCAGGATCGAACTATCGATGGTTTTACGCCTGCTGAACAGCTTGAAAAGATCCGTATGATGGTGTTGCAGCAGATCAAAGAAAGAAACAACTGTTTTTATAACGATCTTTTGCCAGCCATGCAACGCGAGGGTATTGAGTTTATTCGCTTTGCTGCCCTTTCAGGGGTGCAACAGGAGGCGCTGAGAGGTTATTTTCGCCAGGAAATCTATCCGGTGCTGACCCCGCTGGCTTTCGATACCAGTCACCCGTTTCCGTTTATGTCCAATCTTTCTCTGAACCTTGCCATCGAGCTGGAAGATGAGGAGAGCAAGGCGCAGAAGTTTGCCCGCGTGAAGGTTCCGAGCATTCTTCCCCGGCTTCTCAGGCTCAATGATATCGAGGGATTTGACGATGAGGAGGGTGTTATCCGCTTTATCTGGCTTGAAGATCTTGTCGAAAACAATCTGGAGCAGTTGTTTCCGAAAATGAGGATTATAAAATCGCATCTGTTTCGCTTGATTCGGGATGCAGATATTGAAATCGAGGAGGACGAAGCGGGTGATCTGCTCAAGACCATCGAGCAGGGAATCCGTTCACGGCGGTACGGAAAGGTTGTTCGTCTCGACATCAATCCCTCAATGCCTCTTTCGTTGAGAAAACTGCTCATGAAAAATCTCGAAGTCTCCCAGAGAGCCGTTTATGAAATAGATGGAGCACTTGGGCTTGGATCTCTTATCGAACTGTTGAAGATAGAGCGGCCTGAACTGAAAGATGAGCCCTTTGTGCCCAACAACATAATCGAGGAGCAGTTCGGGAGTGATATTTTCAGTGCCATCAGGGCCAGAGATCAGTTGCTCTACCATCCTTACGACTCGTTTCAGCCTGTTGTCGATTTTATCAATCAGGCGGCTACCGACCCGGATGTGCTTTCAATAAAGCAGACTCTTTACAGGGTGGGAAGCAATTCGCCGATTGTCCAGGCATTGATGAAAGCGGCTGAAGAGGGCAAGCAGGTTGCCGTGCTTGTGGAGCTCAAGGCAAGATTTGACGAAGAAAACAACATTGTCTGGGCGCGCGCACTTGAAGATGTTGGTGCGCATGTCGTCTATGGTCTTCCCGGGTTGAAAACCCACGCAAAGCTTACCTTGATCGTTCGCCGGGAACATGAGAAGCTGAAAAGGTATCTGCATCTTGGTACAGGCAACTATAATATGGTAACCGGAAAGATCTATACCGACTACAGTCTTTTTACTGTAAACGGGGCGCTTGCCAATGAAGTGGCAGAACTTTTCAATGCTTTGACCGGGTATTCGAAACATACCGGGTATAAAAAACTGCTTGTTTCACCGATCAATACCAGAAAAAGGATCATTGAGATGATTGAACGGGAGGTCGAGTGGCGCCGGAAGGGAAAAAAGGGAAGAGTGATCATGAAAATGAACGCTCTCGTTGATGCTCCAACCATTCGTGCCCTTTATAGCGCTTCCTGTGAAGGTGTCGAAATCGACCTTGTCGTCCGGGGAATTTGCTGTCTGAAACCTGGTATTCCGGGAATCAGTGAGCATATAAGGGTTGTCAGTGTCATAGGGCGTTTTCTGGAACACAGCCGGGCATACTATTTTTTAAATGGTGGAAAGGAGGAGCTTTTTCTCGGAAGTGCCGATATCATGCCCAGAAACCTCGATGATCGGGTTGAAACGTTGTTTCCGATTTTTGAGAACTCTTTCATCCGTCTTGTCAAGTCTGATCTTGAACTGCTCCTGAGCGATAATACAAAAGCATGGCAGATGAATTCCGATGGCACATATTCGAAGATTCACAATGATGCACCTGCTGTCAACAGCCAGTCGCTCTTTTTAACAAGATATACCCAGAAAAAAAATCTCTGTAAATTTAAAGTCCACAACTTATGAAAATTGCAGTTGGAAGCGATCATGCCGGATTTGAATTCAAGAAAACGGTTCTCTCCTGGCTTGAAGAGAATGGTTATGAGTTCAACGATATGGGGCCGCATAATGAAGAGTCGGTAGATTATCCTGATTATGCCCGCAAAGTTGCCGAGGCAGTTGCCGATGGAAGTTACGATCAGGGTATACTGCTGTGTGGCACAGGGATTGGTGTTTCAATTTCCGCAAACAAAATCAGGGGTATTCGTGCAGCCCTGGCCTGTAACCCTGAATTTGCAACTCTTGCCCGGCAGCATAATAATGCCAATATTATCTGTTTTTCAGCTCGCTTTACTGACAAGGCCACCATTGAGCAAAGTCTTCAAAACTGGTTTTCCACTGAGTTTGAAGGTGGCAGACATGAACGGAGAGTGAATAAAATCGAACCATGCTGTTAACTGAATTTATAAAGAGTGCTCTTGACCAAACCTGTCCGTTTTTTGCGGATGATATGACCGTTGTGGAGGTTATTGACCTCATGCAGAAGGGGCGCCTTGAGTGTGCCCCTGTGCTCCAAGAGGGGAAAATCACTGCCATGGTGACACTTCGGGATCTTTTGCTGCTCCGGCCCTCCTCTTCCATGAATGAGCTTTGCCTGCGGGATCTGGAGCTGGAAAAAACGGGAACTGCCGGACTTCACGAGCATTTGTTTGAAGTTTGTTCGAGGATGCGATCCTTTCCCGCAGCAATTGTTCCTGTTCTGGAAGAGGATGGGCGGTATGCCGGAATTATTGAAAAGGCGAAACTTCTTGAAAAGATAGGAGAAGTGTTCCATCTTGGAGAAGAGGGCAGTACAATTGAACTCGATGTGCCCTCTTTTGGGCTCAAGCTTTCCGAGATTATTGCAACGCTTGAAAAAAACGATGCGACTGTGCTGAGTTTCGGATTGTATCATGAGCCATCAAAACCTGAAGGCATGGTGGTAACCTTCAGGGTTCAGACACATGATCTTTTCCGGTTGGTAAAAAACATAGAAAATTACGGCTATTCGGTCCGCTACTCTTCACCCTTCTTCAGGGAAGGAGATGAAGAACTCAGGGAGAAGGCTCTTGAGTTTATCCACTTCTTGGATATGTGATTATCTGTAGTGCCGCACTGCAGCGAGTACTGTTCCCTGAATGCGGAAATCCATCTCCGGGGTAATGGCAATGGGTCGGTATCGGTTGTTTTCCGGAGCAAGCGATACTGTGCCTCCAGGGCTGATGCACAACCGTTTGATGGTTACCTCTCCGTTGATGCTCGCAATGACAACCTGGCCATCTTTTGCCGTTTCCCGTGCTTCAACGAGCAGGATATCTTCCGGCATTATTCCAATGTCAACCATACTGTCGCCGGTTACCTTGAGTGCATAGATGTTTTTTTTGCCCTGTGTCCATGATGCAGGCATGTCGAGATACTCTTCAACCTCGCTGGTTGCCGTGTCTGGTATACCGGCAGGTACTGAGCTTCTGTAGAGAGGAACTCTTGCAAGGCTATTGTTTTTTTTCTTTTCTTGCCTGCCATTCATGACATGCTGCATATTCTTTTCGAGCATCCTGAGACGCTGCTCAATATCAGTTTCGGATTTTGATCTCTCATTGTCGCTTTTGAGCATCTCTCCACTACCCGAAAGCAACCATTCCGGATTGACCGGAAATTCCCGGCAGATGGAGATCAGAACGACAGCATTTGTGCCTCCCTTGTCGTGTTCGATTTCGGAGACACGGTTGCCGGAAATACCTGTTTTCGCTCCAAACTCCTCCTGACGAAGTTCAAAGTGATCACGAACAGCCTTTATACGTTCGCCGAGAGAAGAAACCGTTTCCATTGTGTGCAGATGTCTGGTTCTTTTTTTTCTGTTATCGGAATATCGGTAATTTCCAAAGATTATTCACTATTAATCGAGCAAAAAAAAGAAATGCCTAATTTTCAAAAAAGTTGAAGCAAAGGCTTTCAGGCATGGGTTGATGCTATGCTCGGGTTTTTCATTTTACGCCGATATTTTGTACTTTAAAGTCGTTACCCGCAGAAGCAGGAACAAGCGCGCATTTGCAACCGCTTTTTCCTGCTTCAGTAATTCATAATAGCCCCGGCATTATACTCCCGTTTGATTTCAGGAGTTTTTTCCCTTTCTTTTTTATAGGGTTAACGAAAGATTGTTCTCATGAGCCTCTTTTTTACTATATCATTATTCGCTTTTCGCATTCCGGACCGGTACTGTTCAGGTGATGATTTCAACCGTTAATTACTTTTTTTATGAGCGCAGATGATTCGACCTCTCTTGGTGGGCAGATAAGGGAACGTGCGGCAGAGATTTTTCAGGAACTGGTTGCTGTTCGAAGGGATATTCATCAGCATCCAGAACTCTCCTTTGAAGAGGTAAGAACCACCAGGCTGATAAATGACTATCTTGTGGCTCTCGGCATTACGCCTGAGCCGCCTTTGCTTGAAACCGGGGTTGTTGCCCTCATAAGGGGAGAACATGGTTCAGCCAATGGAAAGCTTGTGGCGTTAAGGGCTGATATCGATGCATTGCCAATGGCTGAAGAGAACAGCCATGGTTTCTGCTCCCTTGAGTCAGGAAAGATGCATGCCTGCGGTCATGATATGCATACGGCAATGCTTCTTGGCGCGGCAAAAATTCTTTCCGGAATGAAAGAACGGTTGAGGGGGGATGTGCTTCTTGTTTTTCAGCCTGCCGAGGAAAAAGCACCCGGTGGTGCAAAACCTTTTCTTGATGCTGGTCTGTTCAGGCAGTTCAACCCTTCGGTCATTATTGGTCAGCATTGCTTCCCCAATGTTGAAACCGGTAAGGTTGCCTTGTGCCGAGGGAGCTTTATGGCGGCTGCCGATGAGTTATATTTTACCGTTACAGGAGAGGGTGGTCACGCTTCCGCTCCTCACAAGGCGGCGGATCCTGTTCTTGCGGCAGCGCATATCATCACGGCGGCTCAGTATCTTGTCAGCAGGGTTGCTCCTCCGCATGAACCGGCTGTGGTGTCGATAGCATCGATTCATGGTGGCAATGCCCCCAATGTTATTCCCAGACAGGTCACCATGTCCGGCACAATGAGAACCATGAATGAGGAGTTACGATCTCTCTTGCAGGAAAAACTGCGCCAGACTGTCACGCATGTGGCTGAAGGAGTTGGAGTCACGGCTGAAGTTGAAATCAGGAAAGGGTATCCTGTGCTGTTCAACGATCCTGATGTTACCGCCAAAGCCGAGATTGTCTGCTCTGAGTATCTTGGACAAGCAAATGTACTTCAGAGTGAGCCCATCATGACGGCGGAGGATTTTGCCTGTTATCTTCAGGAGTGTCCCGGAACGTTCTGGCAAATAGGAACAGGAACGCCCAATTACGAAAAGGGCAACACCCTGCACTCTCCAACCTTCAATCCTGAAGAACGTGCTCTTGAGACGGGCAGTGGCCTGCTTGCCTATGCTGCTTGCCGGTTTCTGGAATAAACAAGAGTGAAATTCCACACACTCCCGTACTCCAGACTTTTTGGATTTTGCTGGCACAGATAAATGCCGGGTCTGTAGTGCGGGAGAGTAAGGTTTTTGTGGTGGAGGCTTGTGGACTGACGATTATTTCTTTGCTTCCCAGTAACAGCGCTTTGGAGAGACTATCAGCTCTTCATCTTTCAGCGTTTTCATGGCCTTGTCTACTACTTTGCGATCCAGTCCACTGATTTCTGCAATCTGACCTGCGTTCATTGGTGTGCCTTCCTTTTTCATCACTTCAAGAACGGTATCTTTCGCTTCCATTTCTCCTCCCTGGGTTAATGTTAGTTTTCCTGCTTTTTCGTAGCTTCAATGAAATATATATTACCTTTCAGGATTATTGAAGTTCTCTGTTCCATTGCTTTTTTTGGGGCTCTATTTTATACCAGCCGGGTCATTCAGCGCTCAAACGGGTTAGATCGGACCCACTGATCAATACTTTTCAGCACAGCTCTCTACAATGTCATTAACTTAAACCAGGGGAGGAAAATCGTCAATGAAAAGAAAGTTTCTTTCAATAGTCGCAGCCATAGTGATGGCGTTTCCATTGCTGGCTCAAGCTGCTCCGGTAAAGATAGGCTTTATCAACTCAATTACCGGCAAAGAGGCTCAAATCGGTGAAAACCTGACCAATGGTGCCGCAATGGCGATTGAAGATCTCAAGGCAAAAGGGATCCAGGTGGAGCTTGTCAAGGAAGATGACGGAGGAGATCCGAAAAATGCACTTGCGGCCTATGAAAAGCTGGTCACCCGTGATGGCGTCATCGGTGTTGTCGGGCCCTACACTTCCGGCTGTGCCAATGTGGTTGCTTCAAGAGCTGATCAGTACAATGTTCCTCTTTTGGTTCCTGCTGCAGCCAAGGAAGAGATTACCATGAAAGGGTACAAGAATGTTTTTCGCCTGAACGCTCCGGCCAATGTCTATTCGATGGTGCTTATGGATGCCGTAAAGACTTTCAAGCCAAAAACCATTGCTTATGTCTATGCGGCAACTGATTTCGGTGTTTCAACGGTTAAGACTGCGCAGGAGAATGCCCTGAAAATGGGTTTGAAGGAGGTTGCCAACGAAAAGTACCAGCAGGGACAGCCGGACTACCGGCCTTCTCTTTCCAAGGTAAAGGCCGCAAACCCTGACCTGGTTTTTCTTGTCTCTTATGATGCCGATGCAATCCTCCTGATGCGCCAGGCCAAGGAGATCGGATTGACTCCAAAGGCGTTCCTTGGTGCAGGTGCAGGTTATACCACGGCTCAGTTTGCCCAGCAGACGGAAATTTCCAATCTGGTTGTTTCTGCAACGCAATGGACGGATGATGTCAACTGGACTGGTGCTGCTGACTTTGCCATTCGCTACAAGGCAAAATATGCAAAGGAGCCTTCCTATCATGCTGCATGTGCTTATGAGGCGATGAGGATTATGGTTGAAACTGCCGTCAAGAGCGGAACTGCCGCCAAACTCCAGGTTGCTCTTAAAGCCGGAAGCTGGTCAGGCATCATGGGTCCGGTCAAATTTGCCAATTATGGTGGTTTTACCAACCAGAACAACCATCCAATGCTGGTACAGCAAATCCAGAACGGCAAGTATGAAACCGTTTATCCTGTACAGTTCAGCAAAAAGAAGCTGGTTTATCCTTTCAAAAGGTAAAAGCTTGCTCTGTTTTTTTACCCTTGACCTGTAAATCAAGGCGCTTCCGGAAAGGTTCCGGAAGCGCGTTATATTCCCGGATTTTTGCCCTTATGCTGTAAAGTCGTTGCATACGCTTTCACTGCACCAAACCAGCCTGAAAGCTCATTTCACAGGGAGAATCATTATGTTATTTCTTCAATCCTTGCTATCCGGAATTCTGACCGGAGGGGTATATGCTCTTGCCGGAATAGGTATGTCCCTTGTCTTTGGCGTCATGAATATCAGCAACTTCGCTCATGGAGATCTGATGATGCTTGGGATGTATCTGGCATATTTTGCTTTTACACTGCTTAAAATTGATCCATATCTGGCGCTGCTGCTGATCATGCCGATCACCTTTTTATTTGGCTTTATGCTCGAAAAGGTTTTTATCAACCGGGTGATCAATCATCCTCATCAGAATCAGATTCTTTTGACCATAGGTCTTGGACTGATCATGAGCAATACGGCGCTTCTTGCATTTACCAGTGATCCAAAAATACTGACAACCACCTACTCGAGCAGTGCGTTCAACTCAGCCAGTGGCATTTCAGTTTCAGTTCCATTATTGCTCTCTTTTCTCATTACCTGCGCCATTACGGCAATTCTCTATCTCTTTCTCTCCCGAACCCGAACAGGCATGGCTCTGAGGGCAACGAGCCAGAATCGTGAGGCGGCTCAGTTAATGGGAATCAACGTTGCAAAAATGAGCGCTATCGCTTTTGGTATTGGTACCGCCCTGGCGGCCACTGCAGGTGCACTGATAGCTCCGACCTACTACATTCATCCGCTTGCGGGGCACAGTTTCCTCTTGAAAGCCTTTACGATTTGCGTGCTGGGCGGTCTTGGTTCGGTTGTCGGGGCGGGAGTCGGGGGTGTCATTATCGGCGTCGTTGAGTCAATGGCCTCTACCTACATTTCTTCCGACTGGAAGGATGTTGTGGTCTTTATGCTCTTTCTTGCGGTTTTGCTGTTTCGTCCGCAAGGTTTGTTCGGTAAAAAGGGAGGACAGTAATGAAAAAACAGTTAACAATCATCGCTATTGTTGCCGCTGCAGCCGCACTTTTGCCTATCATCATCGGTGAAAATCCCTATATCACCGGCATAATGATTTCAATGCTGATGATGGCGGCACTCGCTTCTGCCTGGAATATCCTTGGCGGATTTGCCGGGCAGTACAGCTTTGGTCACGCCGCTTATTTTGGCGCTGGTGCCTATACCACCATGATCGTGCTTTCACGGCTCAATCCGAATCCGCTTTTTGGTATTGTGGCGGGGATTATCGTGGCCTGCATTATTGCTCTGGTTACCGGAAGCATTGTTTTCAGGCTTCGCGGCCACTATTTCGGGCTTGCCTCTATTGCCGTTGCCGAGATAGTTCGCCTCTCGACGCTGAACTTTGAGTTTACAGGAGGTGCGCAGGGAATTTTGCTTTCCGATGTTTCGCTCTGGGGCATCGACCTGAACAGCAAAAACCCCTTTTACTACGGGATGCTGCTGCTGCTTGTCGTTACACTCTCGATAACGGTCTGGCTCGGAAAATCGAAAACCGGATACTATCTGCAGGCAATTCGTGAAGACCAGGATGCAGCCGCCTCACTGGGTATCAATCTGGCTTTCTACAAAAAAAAGGCTTTGCTGATTTCGGCAGCATTGACTTCCGTTGCCGGAAGTCTCTATGCGGTCTATATTCGCTTTATCGATACCTCGGCTGTTCTTGATCTTCGTCTCTCCATTGAAATCATCCTGACGGCAATTATCGGCGGTGTAGGAACCTTGTGGGGGCCGGTTATCGGTGCACTTTTGCTGGTGCCTCTGGCCGAGGTGCTGCGCTCCAACGTTCTCGGCGATTTGCTGGTGAAACTTGGTCTGGTCTCTGAAACATCGGGTATCGGAATTTTCCTGAAGGAGAACCTCGCTCATGCCCACGTTCTTGCTTACGGAATCATTACCGTGCTCTGCATACTTTATCTGCCCAAAGGCATTCTTGGGCTTTTCCGGAGGGTGAAATGATACAACATCTTCTCTATATCAAACGTCTCAACAAGCATTTCGGCGGCAATGTGGCTGTTGCCGATGTCAGTTTTTCTGTCGAAGAGAAGCAGATTTTTGGTCTTATCGGTCCCAACGGGGCGGGGAAGACAACCTTGTTTAACTGTATCACCGGTTTCTATCCGGTAACTTCCGGGGACATTATTTTCGATAACCAGAGGCTCAATAAACGTCGTCCTGACGAGATCTGCCACCTTGGCATGGCTCGTACCTGGCAGAGGGTCAAGCCACTGGGGAGCCTCACGGTACTTGAAAATGTCATGATCGGTGCATTCTCGATAACCAGTGCAGTCGGTGAGGCTGAAAAGATGGCCATTGAACAGTTGAATATTGTCGGGTTGAGCGATTATGCAACCAAACCTGCAGGTTCTCTGCCCATAGGCCTCAAGAAAAAGCTTGAACTTGCAAGGGTGCTGGCTACTCACCCGAAAATGCTGCTTCTCGACGAAATCTGCGGTGGTCTGAACCATACCGAAACGGATACCATCCTTGATATCATCCGAAGTGTGCGAAACAAAGGAACAACGATAGTCTTTATCGAGCATGACATGAAAGCTGTCACCTCGATCTGTGACCGGATTGTCGTTTTGAATTCCGGGGAAAAGCTTGCCGAAGGCACTCCCGAAGAGATTACCAATAATCCAGACGTCATTGCAGCTTACCTTGGAGGTGGACACCATGCTTAAGATTGAAAATCTCAATGCCGGATATGGCGAAATGCCGGTGCTTCGCTCAATCAATATCACCATTGCCCAAGGCGAAATTGTCTCTGTTGTCGGCAGCAATGGTGCTGGAAAGTCAACCCTTCTCAAGGCAATCTCAGGCATTATAAAGTCAAGTGGCACAATCAGCTACAACGATGAATCGCTTCGTAATCTTCCGGCCCACACCATTGTTCAGAGAGGGATTGTGCATGTTCCGGAAGGACGCAAGATTTTCCCTGAAATGAGTGTTCTTGAAAACCTGATGATGGGAGGCTTCCTTCACCAGAGCGACCGCCAGAAAAACATTGAACGGGTTTTTACCCTTTTTCCCAAACTGGCCGAACGCCGCAAACAGCTTGGTGGCACCATGTCAGGAGGTGAGCAGCAGATGCTTGCAATCGGCAGGGGACTCATGGGTAACCCGAAACTGCTGCTTCTCGATGAACCAAGCCTTGGTTTGTCACCCCTCTTTACCGATGTGGTTTTTGGCGCAATTGGCACCATCAACAGCAGCGGTGTCACGGTAATGCTGGTCGAACAGAATGTCTATCAGTCACTGAGCATCAGCAACAGGGGATACGTTATTGAAACCGGACGTATTGTACTGACCGGAACAGGAAAAGAGTTGCTCGATAACCAGGATGTCAAGAAAGCGTTCCTTGGAATGTAAAAGCTATAGCGTTTTTTTGCAAACCATGACGAAAAAGACCAATGCGCCTGACTGCCATATCGGTTTTGAGAGGATTGATGAATTGCCTCCTCTGCTTCAGCCTGCTGGCTGGATGCAAGAGTAACGACCGTTCAGACGGGTACGGCAACTTTGAGGCAACCGAGATCATTGTTTCGTCGGAAGCAAGCGGCAAGCTTTTGCGTTTTGAGGCGGAGGAGGGGCGGAAGTTGGCGAAAGGCAGTGTTGTCGGGCTTGTCGATACCACACAGTTGCACTTTACTCTTCGCCAACTGCAGGCGGAGCGGGAGGCAATGGTGACCAAAGTGCCGGGTCTTGGAGCGAGGATTGGGGTGCTGCAGGAGGAACGCAGGAACATGCAGCGCGACCGGGAACGCTACCGAAGGCTTGTAGAGGAAGGCGCTGTGCCCTCCAAGCAGCTTGAGAATATCGAGAACGGTATCAGTGTCACTGACCGTCAGATTGCTTCCCTTGAAACAGAAGCGCCCGGTATTGCCGGAGAGATCAGGGCGAGGGATGCACGCATTGCGCAGCTTGACGACCAGATCCGCAAAAGCGTGGTGAGAAACCCTGTCGAGGGGATGGTGCTGACGAGGTATGCCGAAGAAGGAGAGTTGACCTCTTACGGAAAAGCTCTTTACAAGATCGCCGATCTCCATGCAATGTTCCTGAGAGTCTACCTGAGCGGCTCGCAGCTTTCCCAAGTCAGGATTGGCCAGGAGGTTGAGGTGTGGGTTGATACCAGCAACGGTGCCGAAAGAAGCCTGAAGGGGAAAATCACCTGGATCTCCTCAAAAGCTGAGTTTACGCCCAAAATCATCCAGACCAAAGAGGAGAGGGTCAGCATGGTCTATGCCGTCAAGGTGCTTGTTGACAACCGCGAGGGATTGCTCAAGATCGGTATGCCCGGAGAGATGCGGTTCCTGAACAAGAGCGGGTCATGAAAGAGGCTCTTCTGGCTGAAGGGGTCGGCAAGCGGTTTGGCGCAGTGAACGCTCTTCAGGATATAACGTTTGCGGTTGGTGAAGGAGAGCTTTTCGGGATAATCGGTGCAGATGGGGCAGGTAAAACCACGCTGTTCCGGATACTGACAACCCTTCTGCTGCCCGATGAAGGGAGTGCGGAAGTTCTCGGGCTCGATGTAGAGCGTTCCTGGCGCGAAATCCGTCGCAGGATAGGCTATATGCCCGGACGATTTTCACTCTACCCTGACCTTAGCGTTGAGGAAAATCTTCGTTTTTTTGCCACAGTGTTTGGCACGACCGTTGAGAAAAATTATGAGCTGATAAGGGAGATTTACAGTCAGCTCGAACCGTTCAAAACAAGGAGGGCTGGCAAGCTTTCCGGAGGAATGAAGCAGAAGCTGGCCCTCTCGTGCGCACTGGTGCATCGGCCTGCACTGCTCTTTCTTGACGAACCCACAACTGGTGTCGATGCCGTTTCGCGCAGTGAGTTCTGGCAGATGCTTCGCCGCCTGAAAGAGCAGGGGATAACCATTCTTGTCTCAACGCCCTACATGGACGAAGCTGGCCTGTGCGACCGTATTGCGTTCATGCAGGAGGGAGGTGTGCTTGCTATCGACTCGCCTGCAGGTATCACAGCTCTTTTCGGCAAGCAGCTCTTCGCCATTCGTCATACTCAAACCTGGCAGCTCATCACTGCTTTGCGTTCAAGCCCCAATGCCTCTTCCGTCTACGCCTTCGGCAGCGCAGTGCATTATACCGACAAGCGCTCCGCACTTCGGGCCGATGAACTGCTTGCAGATCTCCAAGCAAAAGGATTTGAAGGAGCTGAAGTCCGTCAGATCGAGCCAGGCATCGAAGATACTTTCATGGCGCTTATGGAAAAAAGAACGGAAGCCGCTCATGAGTGAAACGGTTATTCATACGGAAAAACTGTCGAAACGGTTTGGTGATTTCGTGGCAGTGGACGCTCTCTCTTTCAGTGTCAGGGGAGGGGAAATTTTCGGTTTTCTCGGAGCAAACGGGGCAGGCAAGACAACGGCGATCAGAATGCTGACCGGCCTTCTCGCTCCCACCTCCGGTAGTGCCACGGTTGCGGGATTTGACCTCTACACATCGTCGGAACAGATCAAGCGAAACATCGGCTACATGAGCCAGCGCTTCTCCCTTTACGATGACCTCACCGTCAGGGAGAATATCAGGTTTTTTGCAGGGATTTACGGCCTTTCAGGCAAGGTTATCAAAGAGAAAACCTCATCGCTTCTTGAAACTCTCGGGCTGGTGGAGGTTGCCGATGCCCGACTTGCGTCGCTGCCACTCGGCTGGAAACAGAAACTTGCTTTTTCGGTAGCCATCCTGCATGAACCAAAAATCGTCTTTCTTGACGAACCAACCGGGGGCGTAGACCCGGTAACCAGAAGGCGGTTCTGGGATATGATCTATGAAGCCTCGGAAAGGGGGTTAACCATTTTTGTCACAACTCATTACATGGACGAAGCCGAATATTGCGACCGCCTCTGCATCATGGTCAACGGCAGGGCAGCGGTACTCGATACCCCTGAAGCGATGAAGCGGCACTACGGAGCAGAGAGCATGAACGAAGTCTTTCTCCATCTTGCAAGGGGTAAACAAGCGGAGTAACCCATGCGCAGTTTCAGAGCCTTTCTTCTCAAGGAGTTCTACCACATCTTCCGGGACCGCAGAACGGCAGCCATTCTTTTCGGCATGCCGCTCATTCAGTTGCTCCTCTTTGGCTTTGCCATCCGCAACGAGATCGAGGAGGTCAAGCTTGGCATTTATGACCAGTCACACGACGTCGTCACCAAAGAGATAACGGACAAGTTAGTCTCATCAGGATATTTTCTCGTTACTCAGGCCCTGCATACACAAGCCGAAATCGAACGGGCGTTTTCTGTCGGGACCATCACTGAAGCCATTGTTTTCGAGCCGGGATTTGCCGCACGTCTCCAGAGGGAAGGGAAGGCTGACGTGCAGGTAATTACTGACGGATCGAACCCCAATGTATCGAGAATCATCACCGGATATACCGCCTCTGTGCTGCGGGAGTATCGCAACGATTCCGCAAAAATGGCCGCAGGAGGGGTTGTTGGAGTAGAAGCGGTGCCTCTCATGATGTTCAATCCGGCACTCAAAAGTGTCTACCTCTTTGTGCCCGGGCTGATGGCGCTCATTCTCATGCTGGTCTCAGCCCTGATGACCTCGATCAGCATTACACGCGAGAAAGAGACCGGCACCATGGAGCTGCTGCTGGTCTCCTCTTTACGGCCAGTACAGATCATTGTCGGCAAGGTGGTTCCTTATCTTTTGCTCTCGTTTGTCAATGTCGTGACCGTAGTGGCTCTGGCCTCACTGGTCTTTGGCGTACCCTGCAGGGGTAGTCTCCTGCTGCTCATGCTGGAATCGCTCCTCTTTATCACGACGGCGCTCTCGCTCGGCATTTTTATCTCCTCGATCACCAGCTCGCAGCAGGTTGCCATGATGATCTCACTTGCGGGGCTTCTGCTTCCGACCATTCTGCTTTCAGGATTTATTTTTCCGGTAGCAAGCATGCCTCTGCCGTTACGGCTCATCAGCAACCTCATTCCGGCGAAATGGTACCTCATCATTGTGAGAGGCATCATGCTGAAAGGGACAACCTTCAGTTACATCTGGAAGGAGAGTCTTATACTTCTGATGATGACCCTCACGCTCATTGCGGCAAGCATCAAAAAATTCAGCGTAAGGCTTCAGTAACCATAAAAAATAGAAGAGAGAGTCGATGCGCACCATCTGGTTTATCCTGCAGAAAGAGTTTCTGCAGATATTTCGCAATCGCGGGATGCTGCCCATCATCTTTGTGATGCCCTTTATTCAGTTGGTAATACTTTCCAACGCAGCAACCTTCGACATCAAGCAGGTTCCGTTTCACCTCCAGGATCGAGACCACTCTCCGATGTCAGAACGGTTTACAGGGCATTTTACCTCTTCAGGTTACTTCCTTTTGACCGGACACTCCCTGTCCGAGAATGTTGGCATAGGGGAGTTGCTTGGCCGGAAGGCCGACCTTGTGCTCGTCATTCCCCAGGAGTTCGAACGTGACCTTGTCACAACAGGCCACACAAAGGTACAACTGATTATCAATGCCGAAGATGGTTTTTCTGCAGGTGTCATACAGGCCTACTCCAACGAGATTATCGGAAACTTCAACCGCGAAGAGGTTCAAAAACTCTTGCCGCAAACAGCAGGCAGTGCTGCCATTTCTCTTCAGACAGTACCGGAAATCCGGTTGCTCACCTCGAACTGGTACAATCCTGAACTTGAGTATACCAACTACATGGTACCGGGCATTCTCGTTATTCTCGTCACCCTGATCGGCCTTTTTCTCTCCGGCATGAACGTCGTGCGCGAAAAAGAGATCGGCACCATAGACCAGATCAACGTCACGCCTATAAAGCGCTGGCAGTTCATTACCGGCAAGCTTTTGCCCTTCTGGATTATCGGGCTCGCAGAGATGACACTTGGTCTTTTGATTGCCCGTTTTCTCTTCCATGTGCCGATGCTCGGAAGCTACTGGCTGGTCTATCTGGTGTCCGCCATCTACATGCTTGTCGTGCTCGGTATGGGGCTGCTTATCTCGACGGTCACCGAAACCCAGCAGCAAGCGATGTTTGTCGCCTGGTTTTTCATGGTCATCTTTACGCTCATGAGCGGACTCTTTACCGCCATAGAAAGCATGCCCCACTGGGCACAAACCCTCACGCTGTTCAATCCCGTCAGTCACTTTGTCGATATCATGCGCCGCATCATGCTGAAAGGATCAGGGCTGATGGAGATTCGCATGCAACTGCTGGCGCTGACCACCTATGCCGTGGTAATGATTGCGCTGGCGGTGAACCGCTACCGGAAGGTGGCGGAGTAAGAGTGAAAGTTAATGGGGACGCTCATGACTGAGTTCATAAACTATCGAAATCGACCAAAGAGAGCGGAGAAGACCCGGTACCGGAAGTTGGCGGCGTAAGCGTGTATGGCTCACGCAAAGGCGCAAAGGGAGGAAGAATTGGATTGATTTCCTATCCAAAAAATCGCAGAAAACATTTGCATAAAAGAACGATCGTTTTTAAATTCGGTCAAGGAAAACAAATTATGGCAAGACCGAAAAAAGTCACCGACTCAGAAATACTGGACGCAATCGAGCGGGTTGTCGTCAGGCATGGTGCATCCCACCTCTCCATCGATGCCGTGGCCCAGGAGGCAGGAATCAGTAAATCGAGGGTGGTCTACGACTACAAATCCAAGACAGCCCTGCTCGAAGCTCTGATCGACCGGCAGTTTGAGCGGGATACGGCACGCATCGAATCGATGCTCGTTGAGTGCGCTGACACCCCTCACCCCGAACTTTTCGCACGTATCAAAATTGCCGAGCGTGCCCTGGATTCAACGGAACGTGCTGTCGCCATGGCCATTACGTCATCAATGTCGAGCGAAGAGTCGCTCAGGCAGCGGATGCTGAAGTGGATAGAACGGGACATGCTTGCCATGGATAGCGGAGCGAAGCCTGAAGCGGCCCGCATGGCCTATTTCGCCTT
>SESA01000191.1_pt1 | contig 42650 bp, 65 predicted proteins | sample 3171451 | NCBI WGS metagenome assembly SESA01 (sample SAMN06051862, study PRJNA518727) | freshwater metagenome | biome: subpolar coniferous forest; feature: holomictic lake; material: water; isolation source: holomictic Lake 227, 8 m depth | place: Canada: near Kenora, Ontario | collected...
TAGGCATCTGTGCCATAAGGTTGAGTCCTTTTCGTTAAGTGTGTTAGTTGTTCGCCTTAGGTGTCGCTTTTGCAATAAAATCGTTTGCAAGTTCGCGATATCCCTTGGCAAGAACAGGGTCGGTTGATGCGTCAGCCTTAGCCTTGTACGCCGCCGCCTTTACAAGCAGGTCGTTTTGGGCTTCATCTGACATTTTAGTTGCTGTGCGCTTTGGCCCACCTGCAACTGATTTTGATAGTGCCGTTGCTAGGTCAGATTCAAGTTTTACTGACTTTTCTACTGCGGCCTCTTTATCCGCTCGTAAAGAAGCAATCTCTGCTTTAACCGATTCCATAGCACTCTTAACGGCTTTTTCAACTACATCCTCAATAGATGTAACATCTGTGGCTTCAACAGCCTCAGAAACTTCTTCAGCAACGGCTGGTGCTTCTTCAGCAACAGGTGCTTCTTCACCTTCAGCAGACTTTGATGCTTCCTCTGTTTCGGTTTCTTCGTCTTGTTCCATGTTCTTTGCAGCCATGCACTTATCGCACTTGCCACATTTGCCGTCTGCGCAGTCAGGCATATCCGCTTTGGCTTCGTCCTTTGCTGGCTCTGTGTCTGCTGCTAATTCAATTGTCTCGTCCATGATTTCTCCCTCTTGTTCTTCGCCTTCGTACCAGTCCATCAAGTTATAGACGGCTGTTACAAGTGCGGAAAGTGAATGGCGCTCATCATGTCCTTCTTCAGACATTTCCTTGGCTTCTGAAGCAATAAGTTCAGCAAGCGCACGACGAGCATTGTCGAATAATGTTTGGTCAAACTTTGCGGAATCAACGGTTGTCAAAGACTTAGCCAATTCCGTAATCTGCTTAATTGTTTCCATCTTTGAACCTTTCGCGCTCATTTTTGCTACCTGTATAGGTAGTGGTGCTTTGTATTCATGTAGTTCCTCTACCTGAACCAAACTTGACTCGCCTTCAACAGACTTAGCCAAAATTAGTTTTGCTGACGGATTCGCAGGGCGGTCTACAAGGCTAACCTCAATGATTTGCCCGTCAATGATGCGACCATTAGCCGCTTTAATATCACGCACAACGCGTGGAGATTTGATGCCAATAGAAAAGCCTTGGTATACGCCAGTTTCTACCTTCTTGGCAGCAATAGGGTCTACGACATGCACGCCAATAAAGTGACCATCTGACTTTGCTTCATATTCTTTTGCGATACCTGCGGCTGATGGACCATGCATCTCTCGGATATTGCCACCTGACTTAAACCAACGAGGCATTGCTTCGTCAAGCCATTTAGGGTCACAGATTTGCAAGTCAAGGTCTAATGTGTCGTCTGTTGCCTTGCCGTACACCATAAGTGTTCCGTCATCATTTTTGTCATACTTGACAATCTCGGCATAGCCGGTTGCGTAGTCCATAGCCATTTATTTCTCCTTATGCCGAATATGTAAAGACGATTGCGCCAGCGGCAGATGCGGCAGCAGAAATTCCATAGAGGGTCTCTCCACCGCTCATGTAAAATGTCTGTGATGTCGCTGTTGGAATTGTGCGACCAATTGTTGCCCCTGATGTTGCGATGCTTGCATCGCCAACAAAGATAGACGCACTGTGTCCGTTGTAAAGCGTTACAGCGGTCTGTGGTCGTGCTGTTTGTTTTAGTGTCAAAAGCACAACAGGCGTTGTTGCTGTTTGAGCATTTACATGGATTAGAGCCATTTGGTTCTCCTTATTAGGTTACTTATTGTATCTAGTATTCTTCAAAATTGGTTGAATCATTACTAGCGTTTGGGTCAAAGTATGGCGCTAATGCACACATACAATTTGGATGGGCTGGCGGTTCTGAGTCGCCTGATGGGAATGTATCGCCAATACCTATAGGGGAAGCATCTGCATTTTCTTGGCAATCATCACAGCCTTCCGCCACAAGCCATTCAACTTGTTCCACATTTGCGTCTTCATAAGCGTTACGAGATGCGACTGACATGGCGCGACTTGTTTCCGTTTGCGCAATCATTAACGCTTGTTGTGGGTCGTCAATAATTGTGTCAATCATTTTTGCGGTTTCTTTAGTTGTGAAACCTTGTTCCAAGCCTTTTGCGAGCGCAGTACCAATGCGGTCTAACTTTGTATGTATTACCTCATCAGAGATAGTTATCTTACGAGTAGCAAGCAAACTTTCCAACCCGCCTCGTGGTCTTACTAACGCCGCGGCACTTTCGTTTCCGGGTTTCCAATTAGACCAGTCAATTGTTACGGCTACGCTGGCATCCTTCTTTAAACCTTTCAGGCGGGTCTTAGCGACCTTGGTACCAAATGTGTAACCATCAGCGTACAGGCGAGCAAGTGCTACCTGCATTGGCTTTTTATTAGTTACAGCCTGTGCCAACACCCAGTCTCTAGCCGTCTGAGGCGAGACCGAGCCACCTGCGGGGTGGGTTTCAGCCCATGAACGGGCTATCGCATCACCATCTATAGCAAGTTTGAACGCCTTACGGATTCTAGTTGCTTGTTTTGCGACAAGTCGAACTGTTGCCTTCTGTTCAGGGAAATTCATTAGATACCTAGATAATGTTCCGCATACCAACGCGCTGAATCAACATCCTTTGTTTCAATAAACTTATTAAGTACATCAGCATAAGTTTCATCTAATGACTTAAATTCAAAGGCGCGTGTAGGGTTGCCTTTGCGTAGCCAGCGAATAAACTTTTTAACTTCTTCCTCGGCATCCGTTGGCTTTGCTTCAGGTTTATCTTCAGGTTTTGTTGGCTCTGAATCTACTGGTGCTTCGTCAGCAGGTGTATCTATGCCAAGTCCTGCTAATGGGTCTACTGGCTCAACTGCTGGTTGTATACCTTCTGGCCCAAAGAAATATACGCTATTGCCAGCGACAAGCATTGGCATATCAGCCTCAGGTGTATCAACTAAAGGCAAGCCAAGGTCTGCGCGGTTTTCATTTACAGTTAGCGTGCCATTCTTTTTGCGAATGTCATCACGAGTTGCGGCTTCTTGTGTATTGGTGCGCTCGCTAGGTGCAAGACGGAATTCCAATTCGCGTGGCATACCAAGGAAGCGGTACGACAATGCACTAATCATCTGTGAAATCCAATTAGCGGTTGGAATAATTCCAATGGATTCGGCGGCTTCGGCTTCTCCTGCTTGGTGTCCTGATGCGCCTAGACCGCCTTTTGCACTAAATCCAATTTCAGTAGGCAACACTCCAAAGTGACCGCAGATGGAAGTCACCAAGTAGTTATCCATTGTGTCGGAAAACTTGTCGGAATAACCTTCTTCAAAATGCAACTTACCGCCAGGCACAAGAAGGCGCATGCGATTACGCTGTGCGGTCTGCCCTGACAAATCGTCATTGTAGATATCTTCATATGCACGGATTTGGTCAGGCGTCATAGAAGTTGTTTCAGGCAACTCTAGGAATGACTTTGGCATTGTGCCATCTGAAAACTCTGAGCGAATCCATTGCTGGCGGCGTAGGTAAATATCAGCAAGTGGTAAGCAACGCTCTACAGGTGACAATCCGTACACGCTATTAGCGCGGCGGTTGCGCACAAAATATGCAAGGTCATCCGAAGTAAACTCGCCATCCGCGTTTTCGTCATCTATACCAGCGTTAAACTCGCTGCGTGGGAATCCAAATAAAATCTGCTGAAAAGCAGGACCACTAGAAGGTTCTGGGCGCATACCGCGGTCATCCAACAACGGTTTAATAGTTGAACCATCAAGGACTTGGAACCCTCTAATTTCCCCGCCTACAGTAACTTGTGGCCAAATAGACCAAGCGTCAAGTACATCAATTTCTTCCATTGACATGCTAAGCCAGTCGTTAAAAGTAAGCCCGTTTTGTGGGTCCGGTGTTTCCCAAAACTTGCGAAGACGACCAATTTCAGGCGATAATTTTTCGCGGGCTTCTTTAAGAGCCTGAAGGTGATTTCCACCTGATTCAGAAATAATGCGCTCTGTTGCCGCTTCGCTTAGAACAATATCCCATTGCAGTCCTGTAATTTTAGCCTTGCGCACTTCGATACAACGGCGCACGATATCAATTTGGTCTGATACGGCGCGTAAAGTCTTAAAAGGTACTAGGCGGTTATCACTAACATTTATGTTTTGCGCTACTTGGAATTCATAGCGGCGTGGGTCAGGTCGTCCAGTATCAGGGCGAAGTGGGTTAATCGCACCCGGCAGAATAGGCATACCCGGAGCAAACGGAACACTTGCAAGTAGCGGGTTGCGAGGTAAAGCGGTGTTGACATTTGCGCCATATTGTGTCTGTGCAATACCAGCGGCACTTATCATCTGTTGCATGGTCATGGTGCCAGCACCAGCAGGAAGGTTTGGTGCTTTTACTATTTCATCAGCGACGCGTTTCGCTATGCGGTCAAGCAGACCCATGTTGGCTCCTATTGGTATTGTTTACTTATGAACTTAGTTGAGAAGGCAGTTGCAAATGGTGGCAAATTAGCACCATTAGTTATCCCCGTTGGTTTAACATCAGGGACAGGTTTAATGAATCCATCAATCTTTATAGATAATGATGGTGACATTTTAGTTAATCTTCGCCATGTTAATTACACACTTTATCACGCCGAAAACAAACAGCGGTTTTCTAGCAGGTTCGGTCCATTAAGTTATTTGCACCCTGAGGCAGACCAACGCCTTGTAACAGAGAACTATTTATGCCGCCTTAATGGCGATTTAGTCATGACCGACTTTGCCCGTGTGGAAATGCAATCCCTACATGACCCTATTTGGGAGTTTGTAGGGTTAGAGGATGCTCGCGTAGTCCAATGGAACGGCGAGTATTTCCTTATTGGAGTGCGGCGAGATACCACCACAACTGGAGTGGGTCGCATGGAATACACCCAGATTGACTTGGATAAAGCCAATTGGACCGTCAAAGAAATCCATCGTAAGCGTATTGCAGCACCTACGCCTGATGATTCGTACTGTGAAAAGAATTGGATGCCAGTTGCAGACAAACCTTACACATTTGTAAAGTGGACTTTGCCTACCGAACTTATCTATTCCAGCCCATTTGGGCAAGATACAGAACAACTATTTGTGCGCCACAGTATTGTGCCACCTGCTGACCAGCGAGGCGGGTCGCAGATTATTAAGTGGGGCAATATGTATATTTGTATTACCCACGAAGTCAGTTTGTTTAAGAACTATTTGCACCAAAAAGATGCTATTTACCGCCATCGCTTAGTTATATGGGATGAACAATTTAACTTTGCGGGTATGACCGAACCGTTTAGTTTCCTAGATGCACGCGTTGAGTTTGCTGTTGGAGCCGCTAAGCAGGGAGAAGATTTGCTTATTAGTTTTGGCTTCCAAGACAATGCCGCGTTTATATTGCGTGTACCTAAATTGATTGTTGAGGACTTAATCGTGGAAGGCTTACAATATGAACATTGAAAACTTGGTTATTCGTTTATCTAAGGACCCGTTTAACCCAGACTTAAACTTTGATTTAGCCGAGGAATACCTATCATTAAATCAAACAGCAAGTGCAGTATCGTTCTATTTACGGTGCGCTGAATATAGCGGTGAAAATAACCCTAAAGCATATGCATCTTTATTGCGCATGGCACAATGTTTTAACGACCAAAAGGGTCGCGAATACTCGGTATCTAACTGCTTATATCAAGCGGTGGCATATGACGACACCCGCCCTGAAGCATACTTTGAGTTGTCCAAGTATTATGAAAAGGCTGGTAATTGGCAGGAAGCATATACATTTGCCGTCATTGGCATAGGTTGGTCCAAAGCGCTTATGGATGATGATGTTCTGCCAATAGACATTGGTTATTATGGAACTTATTGCCTAGAGTTTCAAAAGTATATAGCCGCTTGGTGGATAGGTCATAAAGACGAAGCCATTACAGGGCTGCAAATGCTTGCAAATAAAGATATTAAACAAATGTACAAAGATGCGATTGCCTATAATTTGGAGAAAATAAATGCTGTGCTTTGATGTTGGCGCAAATCGTGGTGACTTTACACTTGCTGCACTTGCTAAAGGATACCGCGTAATAGCCATAGAACCAGCCCCACGCGTGTTTAGCGCATTGGTTGGTAACTTTATCTATAACCCTGATGTCATACCGCTTAAATACGCTGTCAGCGGCTCTGATTACGAGACCATAGAATTCTTTGAAGCCGAGGAAGATGGTTTGTCTACCATGAACCTTGACTGGCTAACGAATGAAACTATGCCTTACGCGGGTAAGCCGTACCGAACCATAACGGCTAATACCATTACCTTAGATACGCTTGCGCTTAAATACGGCACACCTGACCTAATTAAAATAGATGTTGAAGGTGCTGAATGGCATGTGTTTAAGGGTCTATCTAGCAAAATGGGAACTATTGCTTTTGAATGGACTTGGGCTACTTGGACTGAGCATTTAGAACAGTTAAAGTACCTAGAGTTTGGCGGCTATACCGAAGTAGCACCGCAGTTTATTGAACATCATTGCCAAGAACCTAAAGATTGGTACGACATAAAGACATTTGATTTAGGCGCTTGGCATAACGAACATGCTGAGCATTGGGAAAACGGTGAATGGAAAAAGTCTAACCTACGCCCAACGGCAGATGTTGGGATGTTGTGGGTGCGTTAGTTACTCAACCACTTCCGCTTCAAGAATTTCTTCTTCAGCAATTTGTTCAGGAATTGGCTTAAATAAATCTTCAAGGAAGCCAATAATCCATGATTCTGCATCTTCCTTATTTTCCCAACTGCGCCCGCTTGGGTGTGTTGGCTGAAATAGGAATGGTGCGCCTAATTCATTAGGTATTTCGTTATCCCATGCGCGAATAGCATTCGCCTCATCTATTTCATATTTGTAACGGTCTGTTGTCATGCTCCGATTCCTTCCCATGTTAGTTTCATTGTCTTGTGATGAATAAGTTTTACTGATGGGTCTAGCCAAATTTCAAACCCTGCATTATTGGCGCGGTGGCAAAATGAAATATCTTCGCCCATAATTGGGAACTGAAATTCCTCTTTTGTTTCTTCATCAACCATAGTAACTGGCACTGATTGAAACCACGGACGAGATAATGATTCAAACACTCCACTTTTAATGCAAATAAACCCAAACCCTGCGCTATCAACCTTGGTTAATTCAGTCATGTTTTTGACTTCTTCAATTGTGTACGGTTTGCCTAGTTTTTCCTTATAGGCTGTAACCTCACCATTACCAATGTAATATGCACCTGAAACAATATCTTTATCTGATTCGTATAATTTTAATACATCTTCAGGTGTAAAGATAATGTCCGAATCAATCCACATTAACTTGTCATAAGTAATTTCACCCTTGAATGGCTTTGAGTTTTTGATTTCGTTTTGGTTACTGCCGTTTAATGTTATCTCGCGAGCGTTTGCAACATGGCTTGCATATTCGTTTGACCATGCCCAAGTAATTCCCTTTTCCGCTAATACGGCAGTTGCGTGCAATAATGATTTAACATAACCGCCCATAAGCGAATGTCCGGGTGTGCAGAAAATTATATTTGCGTGTGGTTTCATACTAAAGCCCCCAAGTTAGAACGGTATAGATAATATCCTGTAGGAAGACTAGCAGAACTTGTACCTTGTCTTACGCTAAAAGTAGTACCAGTAGTATTAAAAAATGTGTATAGCGTATTGGTGTAATCCGTCATGCTTATTGGTGCAACAGTCATGCTATCTACAAGCGTCCATGTAATTATATTTGTTGAAGCATATATTGAACCTGTATTTACGCCCCAATAAAAATATCCTGCTGAATAATAAAAAGTTGAAAATGTATTGCCATCAGGTACGCCAATAGCAGTCCAATCAGCAGCAGCACCGCCAGTAGTTGAATAAGCAAATTGACCAGTTCCCGCTAGTACATAAAGGCCATTTCCGTATGCGGCTCCAGCCCAAGTTCCGCCATATGATGATATGTTGCCGCTTGTAAAACTTTTTCCTGCGCCATCGGTATTGTAAGCATAAATTGCTCCGCTGTAACCAGTTGCGATAGTTCTATTAGGTCCAGTTGCAATTGCCGTATAATTTACACTTCCCGCGCCAACTGGTCCGCCCCAAGTTACACCATCGGTAGACCAATAAATACTTCCGCTTGCATTTGATGCGGCCATGTAATACAAACCATATGCTGAACTATATGCGGAAGCAGATGGAGTAGCACTAGCAGGAAATGAATTAGAACTCCATGTAAAGCCATTGGTTGATGTGCGTGCCGTACTTGCATTTGCGGCAACAAATTTGCCATTTCCGTAAGTTACTTTGTTAAATGTAACAGGTGAAACAGTGGTTCCTGATGTGGTGCGGGAATCAATAAAATTGCTACCGTTTGTTGAATAATAATATCCAGATTGTGCTGCAACAACAATTGTTCCGTTACCAAATGCTGCTTGATAATTGTCTGAATAATTTGTAAACGGACCTGCTACCCATGTAGAAGGTACATTTGCGCCAATATACAAAGAACTATCGCCGCTCATTGCCAAGAAACCTGTACCTGTATAAATAGCAGATACTAAAGACGCGGTTCCGAGAACTGTCATATCTGTCCAAGTGGTTCCATCTGTTGAATAAAGACCACTTTTATTATTGGTGTTGTCATAACTACCTACCAAAACAAAGTAACCATTTCCTGCGGTTGCATATGAAATCACTTGGCTGTTACTTGCTGTAAAAGCAGAATAAGTTATGCCGTCAGTTGAACTGTAATAACCTGAAGGGCTACCTGTATTATTGCCAGCCAGCACAATTGTATTGCCAGTAGTTGCTTTTGCAATAGTTCTTAATCCAACATTGCTAGAAGTGGTACTAAGTCTTTCAGTCCAGTTTACTAAATCCGTTGAAGTAATAACACTTGCAAGGGTTTGACCTGTTGCTGTACCGCAAAGAACATAAAGACTATTTGTATAGGTAATTCCTGAATAAAAAGTATTGTCTAAAGGTTTTGTCCAACGGTTCCAAGTTATATTGTTTGTAGATATAGAGCGAAGGTAATTGGTTGTTGCATTAGCACCAATAGCGTAATTATTGGACCCAACTTTGTATGTTGTGTTTATAGCGCCAGTTATACCTGTAGTTGCGGCAGTCCAAGTAGCAGCATTAGTTGAGTAATAATAAACAGCCGTACCACTAGCGTTAAAATATGTTCCATCCCAATACACTCGGACAAATCCAGTTGCACCTGTTCCAGTACCAGCAACCCAAGTAGTGCCATCCGTTGAATAAGTAATTCTTCCGCCACCGCCAGCAGCAACAAATAATCCATTGCCAAATGTCACGGCTTGAATTGAAGATGCGCCAAATTGTGATGTTCGTGCCGTCCAAGTAATAAGGTCGGTTGAACTTGTTAATCTACCGCCAGCACCAACAGCAACATAAACACCTGCGCCGTAAGCCGTTCCCTGAATAGCAGATACACCAAATTGAGGCGCTCGCGCTGTCCAAGTAGTTAAATCAGTTGATGTTGAAAGTTGTCCATTACCTGCCGTTGCGACATAAGTGCCGTTTAATTTATTAACGCTTAAAACAGCAACGGAAGTTGAAAAGTTAGTCGTTGCTGCCGTCCAAGTTGTACCATTGGTTGATTTGAAAATAGTGTTGTTATTTGCGCCAAACAAAACTTCATTCACATCTGAATACACGGAATTAGTTTGTGTTGCTTGGCTTGATGGTAATGAAGATGAAGTCCATATTTGGTTGTCTGTTGAAATATAAACAAGACTATTAGCGGTGCTTGTAGCAGCAATGTGAAGACTATTAAAATAAGTTCCTGCAAGAATGCTTGATGTTATTGGCAATCCTTGAAATGATGTTGTCCAAGTAATTCCGTCTGTTGAAGTATAAGCAGAACCTCTACCCGCAGCAATAAACACATTATTTACAAAACGAACGCCGTACAATGTGTTTGACGGATTAGCAAATGTACGGGCAATAGTCCAAGTAGTTGCATCTGTTGAGTAGTAGATGCTATCAACACCAACAGCAACATAAACCCCTGCGCCATAAGTAAAATCGTAAGTAACCGCTGGAAATGTAGAAAGCGTCCAATTTGAAGATGAAGTAGTTGATTTGTAAAATTTGTTTGTGGTGCTTTCAACTATTCCAATTAGACCTGTTGCTGTTATGTTTTGAAAACTTGGAAAAGTATTTGTAATTGTTGCACTAGTTAATGCATATAACTGGCGATTTGTAGTAGTAAATGTATTAGCCAATGCAACGGAAGGACGAAATGCAACATTGCTATCTGATGCCGACAATTGAAGGTAAGTATTGCCGCCGTTTAATACGGTTCTTTTAAGGCCGTCAGATGGTGTGTAAATGTAATATGAACCTGTGTAAGTATTGTTGTCTAAAGACACGGCTGACATTACATAGTTGCCCGCAGTCAATCCAGCGGTGTAGTTGTAGTTACCTGTGCTGGATTTACCGCCAAAAATTAAGGAAGTAGCACCAAGTGGATAAGGTGTATTGGATGCATTTAATGTATTGATTGACATTAGGAAATCTCACTTCCAAAAACAGTAAAGGTAAGGGCATTTGCTACGCTTGATTGAACTGTCAAAATATCTGTGGTGGCAAGTGTAATACCTAATGTTAAAGCCGTTGTGCTATTTGGAGTTATTGTTGCGTCATAAACAATTGCATTTGCCGCGCTCGCAGCCGCACCTGAAATTCTTGCAAATACGCGACAAGTAGCAGATGAAGTGGTTGTGTTCGCAACTACTATTGTAGAAACAACCGCAGATGTTGCAGATGGAACGGTATAGGCATTTGCATTGCTTGTTGTTGAAGGCGCTGATTGACCTAGTATTTTGTAAGTTGTTGGCATTACATTCCACCTAACATGAGTATGTCTGAAAGCGTTGCTGAACCTGTTGCAGCACCACCTGTTGTTCCTTGAATACCTTGAATACCAACTGTTCCTTGGGTTCCAGTTCCTAAAAGTCCTTGAATACCTTGTAAACCTTGTAGACCTAATAAACCTTGAATTCCCTGCAAGCCCGTAATACCTTGTGTACCAATTGCACCTTGGCTTCCAGTAATTCCTTGAATACCAATAACACCTTGGCTACCTGTATCACCTTGAATGCCTTGAGTTCCTTGGCTGCCCGTTGTTCCTTGCGAACCAACAGTTCCTTGGATGCCAGTAATGCCTTGCAGACCAATTAAACCTTGCGAACCAGTAATTCCTTGTGAACCTGTAACGCCTTGAATACCTTGTGTACCCTGCGCACCGTCATTTCCGTTAGTTCCGCTTGTACCCTGTGAACCGTTTAGGCCACTTGTACCTTGGCTACCTACAACACCTTGAACGCCCTGAATACCTTGGGTTCCTTGTGTTCCATTTGAACCTGTAGTACCTGTTGTTCCTTGCAGACCAAGCAAACCTTGTACGCCTTGGGTTCCCGTAGTTCCTTGCGCGCCCGTAGCACCTGTATTTCCAGTATCGCCCTTAATACCTTGTGCGCCAGTTGTTCCTTGTGCGCCTTCAATGCCTTGTGAGCCAGTTAAACCTTGGCTACCAATAATTCCTTGCGCACCTTCAATACCTTGAATACCAAGATTTCCTTGGATTCCAGTTAAGCCTTGTGTACCTGTCGTTCCTTGAATACCGGTATTGCCCGTTGTTCCTTGCACACCAATTAAGCCCTGTAGACCTTGCTGACCTGTTGCACCTTGGCTACCTGTTAAGCCCTGAGCACCTGTTGTGCCTTGGCTGCCATTTAATCCAGATGTTCCTTGTGCGCCAGTAATTCCTTGCGGACCTGTTGCACCAATTGCACCTTGAATTGCGTAAGCAACTTCAGTAAGAGTAACAATAATTGAAGGTGTTACAGGCGTTGTAGGTGTTGTACCTGCGGCAATTGTTTCAAGCGAGACAGCGGTGTTTTCAGTTTGCCAAACAAGTTCAAGATAATCGTTGGCAATTAAATTAAGTACATAATTCCATGCGCCAATAGTTTGACCGCTAATAGCGCCTGATTTGCCTGAAACTGCTATCTGTCCAGTTGAATAAGGAACATCTGTGCCATTTTTGCGCAACCAAATGTTTACATTGTGAATTGCGTTATCAGTATTTACTAACTGTACGCTAAATTGAACATTGTATGTTCCGGGATTAGCAACAACAATGCGTGATGTTGGCGAACCAATACTTACGCCGTATGCAATATCTGTTGAGTTGATAGTAATTGGGTAAGCCGTTGTTGTGCTTGCCGCAGTTTGTGATGTGGTGTCATAAAAAGAACCGTAATAAGCAACAGTTCCGCCAGCACCTACTAAACCTTGAATACCTTGCGCGCCTAGTAAACCCTGTGTTCCTTGGCTGCCTTGAATTCCTGTTAAACCTTGAATTCCAGTTGTGCCTTGAACACCCTGCAAACCAATAACGCCTTGGTTACCTTGAATACCGGTAAAGCCCTGTGTTCCAGTTAAACCTTGTGAACCGATTACGCCTTGAATACCCTGCGCACCAATTGAACCTTGAATACCAACTACGCCTTGCGTTCCTTCAAGTCCTTGCAAGCCGCGAATGCCCTGCGCGCCTGTAGTTCCTTGAATACCATCTAAACCTTGTACGCCGTCATTACCGGCTAGACCTTGCAAACCGCGTAGACCAATTAAACCTTGCGCACCTGTAGAACCTTGCGTTCCAGTTGTTCCTTGTGGGCCTTGAATTTGTCCAACATTTTCCCACGAAGAAGTTGTTGGGTTCCAAACATATAAATCGCCATTAACAATGTAAGCATCTCCGGGATTACCCGTTGGGTGTGCTGCAATAAGTGCGGCATAAGAAGGATACGAACCAAGAATTGTTACGCCAGTTCCAGTTGCACCTTGAATTGCTTGACCTTGTACACCTTGAATACCAAGTATGCCCTGTACGCCTTGTGCGCCAATAACGCCTTGAATTCCCTGAGTGCCTTGTGTTCCTGTTGCGCCTTGCGCACCAATTCCAGTTAATCCTTGAACGCCTTGTGTGCCTTGTAATCCCTGAGTACCTTGTAGACCGCCGATACCTTGAATTCCGTTATTGCCTTGAATTCCTTGAATACCGATTAAGCCCTGAGCGCCTGTATTACCTGTGTTACCTGTTAAACCTTGAACGCCTGTTAAACCCTGAATGCCTTGTACTCCCTGCGCACCTGTTGCACCGGTTGCCCCTTGTGCGCCTTGTGTGCCAGTTGTGCCTTGTGTTCCCGTAATGCCCTGAGAACCTGTTACACCCTGAGTACCTTGCGCGCCTGTGATGCCTTGGGTGCCTTGTAAACCTGTAGTGCCTTGCGCACCTTGCGCGCCCGTAGTTCCCTGCGCACCAACAGCACCTTGTAAACCTTGCGCACCTTGCGCACCGATAAGACCTTGTAAACCTGTTGTTCCTTGGCTTCCAGTTGTACCTTGGCTGCCTGTTGTTCCCTGCACACCTTGCAGACCAGTTAAACCTGTAGTTCCCTGTAAGCCTGTTGCACCTTGTGTACCTGTCGCACCCTGAACACCTGATGATTGAGAAATCAAAATGACATCGGCGTTGTTTGCAAAATTAGTTGTTCCTGTGCCACCGCTTGCTACAAGTGAAACAGATGCAGACCAATATGTTCCATTATCAATAGGTGTAGATGTGATTAACCATTTTTGATATGAAGATTGGCTTACTTTGTCTTGAACAATAACGCTGTCATTTATTTTTAAAGTTGATAGCAATGCATCAATGTTTACGCTAATTGCTGTTGTGTCGCTAATGCGTAGTTGTGTAGAACTAATTTGTGTAGCGTTGTTGTAGCCAATTTTGCCAGTTGTAGGGTCACCGCTTAGGTTGGCTGTAGTAATTTTGTAATCAAAATAAGATGATGATGAACCGCTTGCGCCAGTAATACCTTGGACACCTTGCAAACCGCGTGGGCCTTGAATACCTACATTGCCTTGAATACCTGTAGCACCTTGCACGCCACGGCTACCAGCAGCAGATACAACAATGCTTGGTACGACAGGAGTTACAATAACATTTGGAGTATCAGCCATTAGCGAGATACCTCGGCATCCACTTCCACAATACCGCGACCAAGATAAATTGCTTCGCCGTCACTAGGTGTTAATTTTAAGTCCCATTCAAACTTTCCCGGTGGTGTTGTAATACCTGCATTGACACGCACTTGTGGGCAAGTGGTTGCGTTAAATGTAAGCCCGCTACCTACTGTTAGCGATAAAACAGTTGTGCGAGCAAGTGCAGAGGTACGAAATTGCAATAGCGGTGTATAGCCAGCCAAAGAAATAGGGGCACCATTAGAATCTTGATAGGAGAAATCTATAGCCCACTCTTGGTTTTGGCGTACAGTAATGTTTAGCGGGTCAGGAGTCTGACTTATTGACTGTGCTGGCATTAGATTCTCCTATTGGAATGTTGCATTTTGGACAAGTGCGTACAGATTTGGCATAAGGCGTTTTGCATTGTGGGCAAAATCTTGCCATTGCTGACAAGAAGTTAATTGCCGCTGAGCCTTCACTCAATTCAGTAAGCGCCCAAACCAATGCATCCATTCGGTCAGGCGAGTCCTGTGTTATTCCGGGTTCATATTCACACATTTGGTCTTCAAGGTCTTTAAAGTAACCCACATGATGCACGCGACCTTGTTCGTATAAAGCCGCAATAGGTTCTGCGCGTAAGTGCTTACCTCGCGTAGCAGTAACTTTCTTTGTTGATACTGTTGGTTTGACTTGTTGTAGCAGGTGAATAACTAAGTCACCACCATTGTTTGTTTCAGCCACAATGCGGTCAGCCTTGTATTTTTCATAACAATTAACAGCAACAGTAGCCCATTCTTGTGGTGAGGCTTTTGTTGTACTGTCATCCAAAACATAATAATGACCATCTGCTGTCATCCCACAAGTCACGATACCTGTGCTGTCGCTATCCTCGTTATTAGTAACGGCTGGGTCTACGCCTACAACAACACGACTAAATGGCGGTAGTCCATCCAGTTTAATTCGTGCGCTTTCGATACCAGCGCGTGTCCATAATGCACCCGGGTTATCATCAAGGATTTCGCCAAACAATTCTTGCCGACCAAGGCGAGTATTCTCATACTTATTCTGTAATGTAACCAAGGTGCTAGCCGCTAGGTTATCTTTGTTTTCGTATGTGCTACCACGAGTAATAGTCGTTTCAGGGTCTTTTAGGATTTCCTTAACGATTTTGGTAGGTCGTGGTGTAGTCGTAACGATAACTTGCGGGTTATTACCTAAGCGCAAACCAAATTGTAACTGGTCAAATGTTTCAGGACTAGCCCATGCCGCTAATTCGTCACACCAAGCGCCATGATGTTGTGGTCCACGCAAGCGGTCAGGTTTTTCTGCGGAAAATCCTTTAATGCGACTGCCGTTAGGTAACATATATGCACTGCGAGACTTATTCCAAGCGTTTTCGTCATATAAACCATAACGAGTAAGCACGCTAATGATGCCTGATTCACCTTCAAAGCATGTGTCAATAACATCCGCACTTGTTGGTGCAACTACAGCCCAGCGGGTCTTAGGATTGGTTATCGCTTTCCATACTATCCATTCCGCGCCCGTCCGAGTCTTGCCCCATCCGCGCCCCGAGAGAATTAGCCAAGTCTTCCAATTCGTTTCCGGTGGTAACTGGTTCGCTCTCGCTGATATGTTCTGCCATTGCACTCTCGCCTGAGCCAGTTGCATTGTTTCGGGTGAGTAAAGATGCGAGGTCTCTAACTGCTCTATCAATCGTATCGCCGCCTGTCCATGTGGTTACATCCTGCTCTATCTTAATAGGCATATCCAACCCTGTAAGTTTAGCGCGCCTTTCCATTAAGCGTACGATAGTTAAAACAGCCCTAGTGTCACCCTTCATAGCAGAAGGCCATACAGCCACCTGCAAGCGGTCTATGCGGTCTAATTCTTGTTCCCGTAGTTCATCTGCGGGCTGTTGCATTGTGCGCTTGATAGCACGCTTATATGCGGCATATGCACCTGTGTGGTCTGCATAGCCAACTTCCTCAGCAATACGCACCCATGTTAATCCAACACGGCGTAATTCTAGGACTTTAATCTCTTTGTCTACCAACTCTGGGCTGGGAACGGCTGCATTGTGATTTGGCATGGATAGATTACCTACTATTCACAAGCGTCTTGCGATGCTTTGGGCTGATAATCTTAGGGACTGCATAGCGCCATTCTACCTTATGATGAAGGCGTCTGTTGGCTGTACCCATAGGGTAAATCTTAACGCAAGATGGCGCCATCATAACTGTGTAAAAACTTTTGGCATAAGTGCCTTCGTTTAGGTAAAGGTCGGTCATTCCGCCTGAGTTACTCTGTGTCTGCATTTGTAAGCAGTTAATGTGGTAGGTGCTCATAATCAATTGCCCGCGACCACCTTCGGTCACATAGAAATTAACATCTTCATTGACTCTGCCTACAAAGTTGCAATACTTATCAGTACGCATAAAGAAGGTGTTCATGGCTTTACGCTGGATGCCCGCTTTATAGTTAGGGCTACCAATGCCGCCAATCATGTCGCCACCTTGACCAAATGCAATCGTTAGCGCATCCGACTTGTACAGGAAGTCCAACATAGCCTCGCATACCGCATCAAAGTTCTTAATACTGTAAGAGGTTAGTTTGCCCTTCTTAACAAAGCGATATCTAAAGTCTGCGTAATCATCATCCAGTTGCAGGATGCAATCGTAGCCCATATCTTTTGCCATACGCTGAGAAGCGTGACGCGCATACAAAATTGCTCTGCGGTCTCCTGAAGTGTCGGCTTCGTCAATAGTCTTGGCAATAGCCTTCTTATCAAACTGCAAAACTTTGTCGCCATAACGCTCAAAGTATTCGTCTGCTCGGGCATCTTCGTTGTCAATTACTATAAAAATATCGCCTGTGTAGCCAGTCTTGTTTAAGGCTTGGATGGTCTTAACATTATCTGGTCTGCCGTGAGTCAAAATAAAGACAGCAAACTTTTTATATGTTGCCATCAAGTTCCTCTAGTTGCTCAATCGTTGTAAGGAAGTTGGCATATCCATTACGGATAGCATCCTCAGCATCTATTAGGACAAGCGCAGATTCCTCCATAAGTTGCTGGATTTCGGCTGGCTGGTGTGGGTAGAATTCAGCAATCTTTTGATAGTCAAATACCACATGGCGATTAGCCGCCATTAGTAGGAATTCTTTTAAGTCATTAGGCAACTTGGCATCAAGCACTTGTTGTTTTAAGTTGTCAGACTTGGATGAATCAAATAGTTCTGTAAGAGGTGGTTCTTCGCCTACTACCTCGTACTGCGGAATGTTCATCTTATTGGAATATGTTTGTTGTAACCCTGCCGCATCATCTATATCTTTTTGTAGTGTTTCCATGATGCCGTCATCAAAGCCAAATTCTTTTAAGTCGTAGCCTTCATCTTCCATTTCCAGCAGTTGTTCTACAAGTACCGGGGTATCCCATTCCGCTAATTCAGCGGTGCGGTTGTCTGCGATAGCGAAGGCTTTGGCTGTGGCAATATCCCAATCAGATGGCACTTCCGTGATGGTGATTTCTGTCCAGTCCAGCGAGCGCGCCGCTTCAACTGTTCCGTTACCCGCGATAATTACACCATTATGTACCACAACAGGCTTTCGTTGCCCAAACTTTTCAAGCGAACTAGCGATAGCCTTTAAGTTTTTTGCTGAGTGTTTACGCGCATTGTTAGGGTCAAAGACCAAGTTACTAATTGGTACAGATTTGATTTCCACTTTGCCCCCCAGCAAGCGTAAGTCTAGCATCTAACAAATCATCCACACTCGCAAGATAAAACTCGCGTTGTTGATGAGTCAATCTATGCCCGTAGTAGTCTTGTAGAGATAAGCGCAGGTAATCCAACGCCTCATCTATATCTTTGACTGTGAGTTCATGTAGAACTATTTGCATAATTCAAGCCTAAACGGGCTAGACCAATTCCAAGATACTGCGTACTTTATCACGGCTGAACCTTCGCGTGTCGCTTTTCGTAAGCATTTTGTAGCGTGTCTATGTTGTAATGCTTAATGCCGCCAATTACTTTGTAAGGGATTTGGTCCTGCTTTATCCAGCGGTACATAGTGGGAACAGAAACTTTAAATACTTTGGTCGCTTCGGACAGGGTTAGCACTTAGGACACGACCTAGCAATCGCCATTTTTCACTAGACCAAACGGTGTTACAGGCTCGGCATTTAATATCACCAAAACTTGTAAGCGTGACAGGGTTGACTTGCAACTTGTTGCCACAGGTTTCTCCCTTATCATCTACTGATGGGCATGTGCCTATCGTTAATAAGTCACTACGATACCCTAAAACTGTATTGATTTGTTTATTTATCAAATCTATATCTGCGGCGAGTTTTGCAATATCTTGATACGAAGTAAAAATCCATTCCCGTTGTGCGGTTAGGTACTTGCAAGAAATCTCTATGCGATTATGTTCCTCACCTCTAAAAGTAATACGAGTATGGCGTTGCTCAATTCTAATCTTTGCCTCGTGTGCCATAAGAGGTTTGCTGATGCCGCCAGTACGCAAATGTAAGGTTTCCACCCTAACTGGTATTGGCGGTGTCTTGGACCCACCTACGCGTTCGCCATATCCCTGTGCTGGAAGCATCTCGCTTTCCAATTGCTTGTATTTGCCAGAAAAAGACTTTAACTTTTCTACAGAATACTCCCAGCACGAAGGACATAATGAGCGTTCGGTTGCCTTACGGCATAAAGCGCATTTCATTTACCTTTAGTGACTCGCTTTACTTTAAGTGCTTCAACATCCTCGCGGTTGTAATAAACACGCTTGCCCTTCTTTTCGACCCATTTAAGTTGTTTGCGGTGTTCTATTTGGTGCAGGTTATTAGGCTTGATGCCTAGTATCTCGCATACTTCATCAGAAGTTATTAGAATGGCCATTCTTCACTCTGCGCTTTCGTTTCAGGGTTGGACTTACGCTTTAATGTTCCAACAACCGCAATCATTTTGGCTCTAATTTCAAAGCCTTGTTTTAGGTTGCCATCTCGCCCTGTAAATTCAAATGCTTTTAGTTCACCTTTAACAAGCAACTTGACACCTTTAAGTGGTGTGTCTGCCAACCATTCAGCCAACTCACCAGTTGCACTTACTTTCCACCAGACTGTCTCGCCTGTAATCCACTCGCCATTCTTAAACTCGCGTGGTGATTCAGCAAGGGAAAGGTTAGCGATAGCAAAATCGCCTTTACTTCCTTTAATATATTTTAGTTCGGCGTCTCCGCCACCGTTACCAACTACTTCGATTTGCGCCATCAGAGCCTTCTTTCAAGTATATGTAATTGCCTTCGTTGTCCAACAATACCTTACTATCGTCCGAAAGTGTAAGGGGAAACTCCGAAGGTTCAGCCCAACTTGGACAAATTTGCCCACGGTCTATGGCTAGTTTTGGGCGCATATGTATGGAGTGCGTGCCTAAATTGTGGCATTTATGGTGGACGGCAATTAGGTTGCAGATTTCATCTTTACCGCCCTGCGACTTTAGCCGCCTATGGTGTAATGCAAAGTCTGACCCGCTAATGCCACACGCTTCACAATAGTTACCAGCGCGATTTAGCACCGCCTCGGCTATCTTTTTATCCATTGGATACTACAAACTTAATATCTCCACCTGAATAAGCATCATACTTGGATGCAATCTTTATGGCTTTGCGTAAGTAGTTTTTAGCCTGAGTCACGGTTTCAACACTACCAGCATTTAAGGCTTCCAACGCACCAAGCGCAAATCTTTCACCTGACCCTGCAACATAGATATTGTCCGAATTACGCTCCCATGAATAGTCGGATTCAATTCTATAAATTTGATTTTGTATGCACACTATCCAAATGTTGTCATTTTCTACCGACTCGCCATCTCGCTTGTATTCGTAGTCAGCCATACTAAAACACTTACGGATAGACGGCACTAATATGCTGGTGACATATTTATCTATGTTCTTTAGTTTTACCGCTGGTGCATCCCAGCCATGCTCCAACAAGTTAATGCCTCGCACTTGACCAGCGCCAGCAATAATTAACTCATTGTTCTTAAAGATTTTGCCTGTGGGTATATTGACCGCAAATCCATCACCATCCGATGATTGCGAGTCTCCTGCGATAACAGCCCAGCCGTCTCCTTGAATGGCGGCTATTGTGGTCATGGTTAAGGATACCGCAGACAAAACAAAACCCGCCAAGAGGCAAATCATTGGCGGGTCTTGCGTGATGCAAGGTTATCCGGAACCTTACATCTTTGCCGAAAGGATACGGCTTGCGGCAAACCTATTCCATTAGTTCGCGCATCATGTCGTTTAACGCGTCGTAATCCAAGCGGGAACTAATATACCAAATTTTGTCAGGTGTCCGTTCCGCTGACAAGCCTTGCGAAAGAATAAATGCTTTGTAAGGATTTTTGCGGTCTGGATTATGCTTCATAAAATCTACCGCAGATGTATAAAGCGGATAGTCGTTGTTAATCCAAAGCGCAACATTCCATGTTTGGCGATTTTTCCAGCCATTGTATTCCTTGGCACCGCTGTTACCTTTTGGGTTGTAAGCAGTCCCGCCGTTACAATTTTTATCTGGGTGAGTTAATTTCATGATTGCACCGCCTTTGCTGAATCGTAACCTTGCATCCAAGCGGTGTGACCAATGCGTACTATTGTACTAGCCCATGCCGCGATAATTGCATCCTTATCTTCCTTTGATACTTTATCGCGTATTAAATCCATAATAATGCGGAATTGTTGTGATTCATATTGCTGAGTTGCTTCTGCAAGTTCTTGAGTTGTTTGCATATTAAGCACCTACCTTTTCGAATCCAAAATCGGCTACTGTGTAAGTAGTATTATCAATTCGTACTGTATCTCCTACTGAAAGCGCAGTATGTGTGCGTGTTGGCGAAAGTAGTGGTTCGATTATGTTCCAAAGATTTCCTTTGTAGAAATTTGTTTGTGAATAAACTACTTCAAGAAAATTATCCGCATCCTGTTCCGCGATATCGAATTCGGTATCAAATTGAACAGATGAGATAAAACGATTAGCCTCTGGGCGATTTCCAAATGCCTGCCATGTGATTTCGATTTGTGCCATTTTTGCCTCCTAGATATTTACCAGCCCGTATGCTGATAGGATAAATCTATACGGAATTAGACTAATGTAAACCTCTACCGCGTTTCTTTTGGTCATTTATGGTCATGATTTAGTACCAATAATGACCGTTCCACCAATGCAAGGCTTGGCAAGGCGACCCATAGCGGGATTTGATATAGGTAAGACCGCGCTGTATCTGTGCTGGCACGCTGATAGCGGGGTTTAGACCCAAGATTTGTGGGATACCACCAGCGTATAGTTTAACCCGCTTACCATCTTTGACCTGCACCACCGCAGTCTTGTTCTGAGCGGCTGGTCTCCAATTGGATTCATTTGTCCATAAGGTTTCAAGGCATGTCCATTGAGCCGCGGCTTTCCAACCCCATGAATTCATTTGTAATTTGGCATGCGCTTTGGCTTGGTAAGGAGTCGTGATGTTAATTTTAGGACTTTGTGCCAATGCTGGTGTAGCGACAACGATGCTTGCGGCAATAACCGCTACTGATAAGCAACGCTGAATAAACTTAACGCTAGACCCGTTCGCTCACTTTCATCTCGCCTACCATGATTTCCCCCCGCAGATTAGATTCAGCATGGCTGTTTCCTTTCGTTGATTGTCGGTTAATTCTACTACACGCTCGGCACGACACATGCTGGCGAAACATTAAATCGCCGCAATAGTCGCATTTAATTATGTCCATTTCATTGAACATGCATCCACCTGCCCATGATTACCTCGATTTCCTCCTTAAGTTCGTCAACGGTTCCGTTATTTGACAAATACTGGTCAAAGTCCCATGAATCCATATCGGTTTCCGACCTGTGGACATTAACAGGTGCACCTTTATCTATACGGCTAATCCGCCAAATGCTGCCGTGTTTCCATTTAATTTCCTCGGCTTCGTTGCGATACCTTACATCCGATATAACTATCTTGTCGTCAGGATGAACCGAGTGCATAGTTAATTCCACCCAAATTTGCGGGTCAATCAGGTCGCGCCCGATTTCAGAACCCAGCACTTGCAAGACTCTACGAACCTCGGGTACTTGTTTGGCTGTTTCCCATCCATATTTATCTACTGCGTGGGCTAATCGCATACCGTCCATAGTAATAAGCGGGTCAAGAACATATGCCGCTTTCTTAATTATGTCGGCAAATGCAATGCGTGTGAATCCGTAATCCTCTACCAAGATTTGCGCCACAGTATCCTTGCCAACCTGTGCGTAACCTGAAAGTCCAATAATCATTTAACACCTCTGACAATTTCTGCGGCATATTTCATGCCGTTTTTCCACATGGTGTCAAATTCGTCTCGCTCATCCAAACCGCTTGGATATTTGCTTTCAATTTCTTTAGCGATTGTCTCTCGCAATTCCAACTCTCGGTATGTCCATGTTTTTTCCATTTTAGCCTCCTGTCGAATAGAAGCCTAAGCCTCTAAAATGTGTTGGTGTTGCGCTAATGACCTTGTGCATTTCCTTGCCGCATAAAGGACAATTTGGGATGGTGTCATCATAAAATCCTTGCTGTATTTCTAGCATTGACTGGTCTGTTTTGCACCTAAACTCGTAGGTTGGCATTAGATAAGCATCCCTTCAAAGGTAACCACAGTCCAGATAATACATTGATTGCCTGATTCGTTTGCGCGGGTGCGCCCTGAGTCCATAAGAATGTTGTCGCGAACCAAACTAATGCGTACTGGGCGGATAGTGTCGCCGCTTTTGTTAAAGTATTCTTGCATTTCTTGGTCGGTTGCACCATGAAATCCTTTATCGGCAACAAAATCATATACGCGCTTGCGCCAAGTGCCTGATTCAAAATACATCCGTTCCGCGGCAGACTGTGAAGTGCGTTGTTTGCCTACAATTACCACATTTCGTTCAACTGGTTTTGGCATCTTTATTTCCTAACGCTATCTGTGCGCAGATATCCTGCACGACCAATAGACTATTTTCTAGCCCGTTTTTCATAATCTGTGAACGATTATCTGTAAGAGGAAATGCGCAAATTTCGTCATATATCTTGCCGCGTATCTGCGCTTCAAGTATACGAACCATATGCTTGACTGATTCTTGACCTTCGGGTGTATCAAGAACTAATTGTCCGTCTTTAATTTTCCAATGGTTTTCCTTACACCCAAGTTTCATGATTGCCTTCCAGTTTAATTAGCGCGAATAAAAATAATGCGGTGATTAAAGGTATACCAATAAGCAAAAATATAATCATGACTTGTATTCCAAATCCGTGAGAATTAAATACTCGTCCACATAAGTATCGTTTATGATTTCATACGGGATATTTGCTTGCGCTAGATATGTACGCGCCCATAGGAAATTGCCATCATCATCAAACCAATATGCGCTTTTCCAAGTTAATTTAGGCGTTGGCTCAAATCGTTGCTCGTCTATTTTTTCATGCCAATCAATAGCATATTCAGCCCAACGCATATGATTAGACCACAAAGTGTGAAAATCGTTAGCGGTTAGTTCTATCATGACTTATGCACGCACCAATGGAATTCAGGTCTTCCGCATCTTGTGCAATCGTAATCGGTAGATTTATAGTGTTCATCACACAGACCATAGTTAGATGCTTTTGGACTTTCCTGCGGATTTTCGCAGTATGGTGCTTCGCATGATTCCAAGTATTCTATTGAACCTTTGCCTTTACCATTTAATCTAACGATATATTTAATGTCCATAATTAGTTTGCTTCCAATTTTTCTAATGTATTTGCATCTTCAGATACCAAATGACTGGCAAAAGAATTTATATCTCTTTTAATTGCATACCATTTGACAGGATTACCATTTTTAGGATTTTTTGTAATTACATCATAAACAAAAGCAGGTGTTCCATTCCAAAGAACTTTTTGACCTTTTTCGAATTTCATTTTATTTTACATCCTTAATCATGTTAAGGATTGCTTGTGTTTGGTCAACCGCGTAAATAAGTAGCATTGCATCTTCGATTGAAGTTGTTTGTGCCTTACCAGTTTTTGTAGCCATTTTTGCCTCCTAGTTAGTACCAAACCCGTATGTTTGATAGGTATAACTATAAATTGTTTTGGCTGACCTGTACCCAGATTCTGCAAAAGAATTGTAACAATTTGATAACTTTAGAGGTGGTCAAATCCGCCTGTAATTGTGATATCTACGCCTTGGCTACCTTGGTATTCTTTGGTGGCGGTAATCTGCACAACCTGTGCATCATCTTGGTAAGCGATACCAGTCAAGGCATCAAGGATGCTACGGATTTGTTTGTCTAGGTCGGGTGGTACTGTTGGTTGAATTCTAGCCACGCTCTTAGGGCGTTGGTAGCGAAAGCGCATTGTTATGGTAATTGCACCGTGAATCGGGGTGCATCCAGCAAGATGTGCCGCCTGTCCTACTTTAGACCGCCACTCCATTAGTTCTTTAGTCTTGTTGTGCACAATGTGGTTGTTAAAAGCGCGCATTGACCCTTGCTGTATTGGTTTGCCTTCTACAGAGAAGGCGATAGTCATAACTCGATTATCACCTGTTGGTCTGCTGGAACACATTTGTTTATCTTACCGCCAGTCGAATCTAACAATTGGATGTCATAGCAGAATTTGTCTTGCTCTATGTTATTGACAACATAAAGCGCGTGGTTATCCACAAGCGTATCCCCAAGTTGGAGATGCGCAACATTAAGAACTCTTGTCATAGTTCCCCCTTTGCCTTACAAGGATACATTACTTACTATCATTTAATGAGTTTAGACACGCCGCAGGGCAATTCCCCAAGTATTTCCATACGGCGTGCCTAAAACCGTCTCAGTCAGCCTCAGGTGACCTAAAAAGACCCTTCCGTAAAGCATCCCGTACATAGTCTGGCATTGGTACAGCATTAGTATTCCGCATGCTTTCGGCATTGAATCGTTCTGGGATATTTGTGGCGGGCGTAGGTGCGGACTTGCGGGCGGCTTGGATAAGCGTATTACGGGTTACGACTTGTCCTTCTATTGCTACTTGCTTGACCAGTGGTGCGATTTTCTCATAGGATACTTCTTTAAGTATCTGAGCCAAATGACCCGCCATTTGCGGTCTGGCTGGCTTGATATCACCAGTAAAGTTTTCAAAGTAAATTGCCATGAGTTGTTGTATCTGTTGTCCCTGACTTGGTTGGTCGCTCAATTATCATCCTTCCTGTGTAGTCAAACTCTCCAAATACCCGCTTTACGGACAGCACAATGTTTTGCAAATATTTGTAATCTATGGACAACAATTTTAAGTCGCGCTTTAAGCGAAAAATAATCTTGCCGTCTTTACCTTCATAGATTGCGGTGCGTTCTTCTTCCGATAAGCCACCCCAAAATCCGTAGCGTTCCAACGAAGTACCTATCTGCAAACATTCTCGCTGGATAGGGCAGTCAAAGCATATGCGCCTAAGATGGTTATAGGTCAACCCGTCCACCAACAAATCGGTACGCATAAGATAAAACATATCCGTGTCCAACCCTTTGCATGATGCGCGCTCCCATTCGACCTGCGTTCGTTTTATTTGCCCATGCATCCTGTTACCCCCGTTGAGTCATACCATTCGCAGAAATTCTTACAGAATATTCTGGGTCTCTCTGGCTCAGGTGGGTAGATTGTATTTTGTATATCTTTAATCCATTGAATACCTTCCAAGGCTTTGTTGCGGTCGTATGGTTCTTGGTGGATTTTTGTATCTTTCATCTGTCCATCACGCATGATTGCCACCAACGAAACAGTTTTAACTTCGTATCCTGCTTCCTCAATTAAATAGCCATAAAGTTGTACTTGCATACGCTGTTGCTCAGACGGAAATTTGCTGGCATTTTTCTTGGTAGTCGTTTTCCAGTCAATAACTGTACCTGTGGACTTAATAAACAGGTCGCAATGACCTTTTAGGTCAGGCGTACTAAACCCTTGTTCAATTAAAAAATCATCACCAAACACATCAGCATTTTTCATGGCTTCGGCTAGCGTGGCATGCACCGCTGTACCAATAATTGCCGCCAACGATTCTGTGTCGTGGTTAGTTTTTGGTACTTGACGAATTATGTTCCATGCTTGTCGTTTGCAACCAAATACGGATGATGCACCAAGTTCGGTTTGTTGTGACCGTTCACGCGCTTTATCATTTTCAGTTAGCGCGGTCTTTAATAGTGCATGAATGTCCACTAATTCCACCTTAATTCAGTAAGTCCAAATGCCACACATTTATGGCAAGTGTATTTGGTTTCCGTTCTAGTTAAACCTTCGCTTCTACCATTTATTAACCAATAGACTTTTTCGGTATTACACCATTCACATTCTGGTCTTAAATCCATGGATTGCTTAGTTATTGGTTGAACTTGTGCCCATGCAGTTATTTTTTGTACCATAACTAAATTTCCATACTTGCTCGTACGGATACAGAAATAGACCGAGCAATATCTACCTGCGTACGGATGCGATTTGCATTTGCTCGTGCGGCTTTTACTTGTGCTTCTGCCATGGCTAAGTTCATGTGCTGTTCGGCATTTTCAATAAGCGCTTGATCTTCTCTTTGCACGCTGGTTAATTTGAAGTCAGGGTGACTTACGGACATACGCGAGCGCGCCATAGCAATTTCTAATGCCGCCTTGGTTGTATGAAATAGTTGTTCCGCATCTATTAAATCATTGTGCGCTTCGTCCACTTCGCGTGTTAAATCAACCAACCGTTTTTCTACCTGCATAGGTGTTAGACTCATAAGTCACCTGCAATGTCTGGAACCGCTTTCAAGCGTGATTTCCATTTACCAAGATTAGGCAAAATTGCCGCGGCATCAACCGCAACTTCATTAGTGTCCATTGTAAGGCTAAGCCCTGTTATGGCTAGTTTGCGCAAAATGGTTTCGGTTTCCGTGTCCATTTTTTCCGCAAATATTTGTGCAAAAAACATTTGCTGTTGTATTGCAAGGATACGACCTTCTGGATGGCTAGGTGTGGTCATAGTAGATTTGCCCAACCAATAACCAACGACACATACGCCGCGGTGCATATTGGAGCCCAGACCAAAAATCTAACTACTGTGCGAATTTGATAATAGCGTTTGGTTCTCATGCTTCAATCTCCTTCTTGCGAGCCGCGATTAGGCTGGATAATGTTTTACCATCGATGCTGATATGTAGTAGTCCAGCCTGTTGTGCACCAGCGTAAAAGTTTTTTAGTTCCTCAATGTCCGCAATATCGCCTACTTGACCAAATGCTTCGATTGCAAGTTGTTCTTGTTCAGGCGTATGTTGCGGCTTGTTCATGCGTTGGACTTTTTCCATTTCCTCACGCGAAGGACGATTGTTATTTGGTTTGGTTAATACCAATACCGAATTAGAAATTGCGCGTCCAATTGCGCTCGTCTCACAATTTTCCATAGCCGAAGTTCTGTTTACATTTGTTGAGCCAATTACTTCGTATGCCCAACCAGTTGCGTGTGGTCGAATGTCCTCGCGATTTAGATATAGTTCCGCCTTGAATTCGTAGCGGTCTAATACACCTTCGGGTGTAGTGTTATATGTAAGCACTCGCGCTTCGGGATAATCTTTATATGTTCTAATAAGTGCTTGATGTACCGTTTCGTAATCATCTAGATTAAAACTAGCCATTTGTTTGCCTTTCGTTCTACTTACTGGACGCCTTGTCCGTGGTTTAATAGTAATTGGATTTGGATTAAATGTAAACAACCTTGCGGTTTGTGCCTAAGTGATATGTGTTGGGCGTTTCGCACCAAACATAAGGTAGGTCTTGCGGCACATGTGCGAACATGGAATAATGCTCTGGGTCTTTACGATATAAATTGGACTGATGACTAATGTGCAACGGCTCGTAGTCATACCACCAAGGTTTAATTTCATCAAAAAACTCGTAGTAATCTAAGAATTCCGTAAGCAAAGAATCCTTAAAGCCGCGTTGCATCCATTCCAAGCACATAACTGCGCCATACTTACATAGATAGTTCTCATATCCGCGCCACATAACTGTTGCTGGATGATGAACCCAACCTTTGGACTCGCCACACAATGCACGAATTATTTGATAAGCCTCTACGCGTTGCTTACCAAGTCGTTTGTTGTCCAATACCTGCGCTGATTGCCTAAATGATGTGTAAGGTAAGAATGTTTGCATATTATTTACCTGCATTGATTAGTACAAATGCAGGTACATTTAGTTCTACATATTCGGTGTGAGTAGTTGTGATACCAGTTGTGATATCGAATGAAGTTACCTGAATTTCCATTTTTTGCCTCCTAGTTTGTTATCAACCCGTATGTTGATATGTATAAATCTATACGGAATCCAATAGATGTATACCTCTACCCGCGTTTCTTTTGTAACATTTCCATAACACGATGTAGGGTTAGTCTTTGAGTCCATGCGGCCACAAGCGCCATGACTCATGGAAACGCCGCGATTCGACCATTGCGGCGTTTTTCATTTGCTAGGTATATGGTTCCTTCCCTACCAAGGTGGTCGAACCTTGGGCTCGGCTCATAACCGAGGCGGAGCCGTCATACGGGGACTTATTTTCTTGTAATTAACCAAGCGAGCCTAATATCGAAAACAGGCGAGTCATGCAGATATCTCTAAAACGGACTACCTAGAGACGCCCAACCAAATTTGCTTGACATATGGCGCAGTCGGGCGCAAGCCCCCATTCCAAACCGCATAACTACGGTGACGGGATTGGCTAGCAATAGCCATTTCTGCCCGCGACCTTGGCTCTGGGATTGGCTAATCCAACCAAACTTGGTACTGGGCGGTAACACGACCCTTAATCGGGTCTACAAAATGCAAACGCTGGCTCGGCATACCACTTGCCGCCATAGAATCACGCGCATATCTATTGTCGGATTCTGTAGAACCTGTCCAGTAAATGTTGTAATGCTTTTGTATAGGTTCTTGTGCATGGCGGTGATAATGCCCTAGATAAATATCATGAAAGTCATAGTCATGCGCACCCGCCTTCCAACGGTTCGCACCTGCTATCCATGCCGCTGGACTAGCAAAGCCTGAGCGACCCAATTCGTCACCATGCATAAGTAATGCGCGATAGTTTCCTACTGCAACTTCCTGAATGTCCTCTGGACAATCTTCCCAAGTTAGTCGTTTTTCATTCGCTAGTAATTGACGCGACATTTCATAGACCATTCTGTCCACATTGTCCGACTTTGGAACTTCGGCACGCTTACCACCAATTCGCCCATGATTACCCCACTCAGCAATCACAGTTACTTTTTCAAAGTTAGCCAGCATGACACGCACAAAATCCACACAGAGGCGCGATACATTTACAAACTGACCAAAGAGCGAACTATCAATCTGCCATAGTTGTGCTGGGTAGTTAAATAGTCCTTCGACCATATCTCCACCAAACATGACCACACATTCATTGACTGGATGATGCTGGCGTTGTAATTCTGTTAGATGCACAATCTTGTCGCCAAATTGCAGAACTCGGTCGCGCATAATCTCGCTATTGTAACTACTGGTAACTTTGGAACCTTGCCAATCTGTTGAATGGATTAGCGCAACTTCGGCTTTTGTCTTGCGTGCGTCTTTTCTTGGTGCAGGTACAGGCGCCACTTTACCTAATGCCAACATAGCCTCGTATGCACCTCGGTGGGTTGCAACAACCAATTCGTCATTACGCAACTTGGCTTTGGCTAGTTGTTTCTGCGCTTGGACTAATGCCTTGCGAAGTTCGGCGGTTTCCTCATTGCCTTGTTCCTCGTTGAGAGCATCAGTTAACGCCACAGGTCTTGCACCAGCCATTCCTATGTCGCGTTATTGTGCCTTCTGTGACATCAATCTTTTCAGCGCGTAACGCTCGCCCTAACACGCTTGCCTTGATATTCTTGTCATAAAGTGCGGCATCAAGGGTTGCAATGTCTTCTTTTGACATCTTTTCTTTGGCCTTGGTTACTGAGCATATTTGGTTTTTGGGTGCGGTATTAACCGCTTCCTTTAAAGTATCCGCTAACGCCATCTTTAATCCTTCCGTTAAGGTAGTAAAAGGATACAACAAAAAAGCCCTACCCCGCGGTAAGCAAGGTAGGGCAATTTTGCGTGTTGCAATTATTTCTTCAAGAAAGTCATTTCATCTTTAGGGTTAGCCCACTTGATAATGACTGGCACCAATGAAATCCAAACGGCATTAACTGTTTGCTTCCAATCATGCGCGGTAAAATCTAATGGTGATTTACCAATAATGCCAATAGCCATGACTGCGCTATAAACAAGATACTTTCCCCATACTTCAAATATTTTGTTATTTATCTTCATTTGTTCTCCTTTAATGCAGCGGCCTTGGCGGCATCTGCGGTTGTGTATACTGTTTTTTCAGTAAACTTCGGGGTTCCAAAACCTACAATAAATACTGGCAATTTCTTTTTGTTGTCTACCCGATAGGCGCGAACCTTTTGGGCTACTTCTCCACCATTGCGCTCGCTGGTGGACTTCTTTTTATCGCCTGATGTGTTGCCTTCAATAGTGGTAACTGTGCCGTCTTGGTTATTTCTTGCCACAATGCCGACATGGTTAATAGGGCTTCCACCATCCACAAAGTCAAAAAATACTATATCGCCTACAGTTGGCTTGGCGGTGGCGGCATTTGACCATGCACCAATACCTTGAAACTTGGTAGCGCCATCAATCGTGGATACCACATTAGGGATTTTTAGACCTACTTGCGCCGCGCACCACATAACAAACGACCCGCACCATGGCAAAAAATTAGCCTTAGTAAAAGCACCATACTTGGTTTCGTTGTCCTTTGGACCTTCTATTGTGCCTATTTCGCCTCGTGCAGTAGTAACAAAATCATTCTTTTGGCTCATTGTTCTGCCTTTGCTTTTAGGACTTCCACATCTACTCGGATACATTGTTGATTTTCTATTAACTGGTCTACTTTGTTAATAAGTCCAGTTTTGCCGTCATTGTAAAGTGCGTATTCAATGCGGCTTAATTTGTCTTTTAATTCATCTGTATGTTTTGCAATAGTGTGCTTGGCAATCAAGCCAACACCTGCAAATACAGTTATACCTACAAAGAAGTACGAATAGACAATGGTGGCAATATCGGATGACATTTGCGCCCTTTCGGGTTATGGGTTAGGTGGTGGATTTTCTAATGTTTTAATGCGTTCATTTTGTTGTTGAATTAACAAAAGCATTGCAGGAATTAACATACGGTCATTCCATGTTTCAACTTGTCCGTCATTGTAATCAACTGCGGCAGGATAAATTGCATCAACTTCTTCAGCAATAAAACCCGGAACCAATACTTCAGCGCGGTCATCTGTTTCAGGCAGATAATCTTTATTAAATCTAAATGCCCTTACAGGTAATTCATAAAGTGCATTAGGGTCTAATTCAGGAACATCTATAAGATTAACAATATCGTGCTTGTATCTTTGTGAAGATGCCGTTGAACGCGCCATAAGGCCCGATACTGAGTTGATAAACATATTTGCAGTAGAACCCGTTGTAGTGCTTGCCGTACCCACTGAGCGTATATTTCCTGCTAATGTTGAATCAGAATCTACAGACATAGTTCCGCCAACGGCTAAAACATTTGTGCCAAGCGTAGTTCCTGAAGCACCGTTGAGTTGTAGACGGCGCATAATTCCACGCCCAATTGTTGAATATGCAAGTCCATCTGAACCGGGATTAGCAACAAGGAAAGTATCGGCACCTGAATTTGTAAAAGCGGTTGAAGATAATGTCCAACCTGCAATAGTGCCTGATGTTGCCGTTACTGCACCACCGGAACTTACTTGGAAAGTTCCTGAACCATTATTAAATGTTGTACCTTGGATAGTACCGCCAGCGATATAACCTGAACCAATACCTGTAATACCCGTTGAATCAATCTGCCAACCATTAGAAACATTACCAAAATATCCTGATGTTCCTAGTACCGCACCTTTAACATAAACATTTTGCGCAACCATGTCACCTGTAGGGCCAACATAAAATGTTCCGTTGCCGTTATTAAAACTTGTACCTTGAATTGCCCCACCTGCTATATAACCTGAGCCAATACCTGTTATGCCATTGGAATCAATTTGCCAGCCATTTGTTGCTGAACCAAAATAACCTGATGTGCCAAGTATTGCGCCTTTTGCATAAATGCTTTGAGCCACAACAGCGCCAGCAGAATTAACAAAAAAAGTACCATTACCATTGTTAAAGGAAGTACCCTGAATAGCACCACCCGCTATATATCCTGAACCTAGTCCAGTAATTCCATTAGAATCAATCTGCCATCCATTAGTACCGTTTCCAAAGTAACCAGAAGTGCCTAGTACGGCGCCTTTAACATAAACGCTTTGAGCAACTAAATCACCTGATGAATTAACAAAGAATGTTCCATTGCCGTTGTTAAAACTTGTACCTTGAATAGCACCGCCCGAAATATAGCCTGAACCTAAACCAGCAATACCGCCAGCATTGATTTGCCAGCCGTTTGTAGGGCTTCCAAAATATCCTGAAGTGGCATTAACTTGCCCATTAAATGTACCTGAATCGGCTGTAATGTTTCCTTTAATATAAGCACCTTGCGCAGACATAACACCTGATGAACTGACATTAAAAGAGTTTGCGCCTGTACCTGCGGTAATAGTAATTGCAGATAAAGTTCCTGTTGTAATGGCGCCAGCATCAATGTTTGCAATTATTAGCCCTGACACAGTTACAGGTGTCCATGAAGTTCCGCCATTACCTGAAAATTGCGCAATGACTTTATTAGCGTATGTGCCAGCCGTTCCATATTGATACCAAATATCGCCCGCTCTATTGGCGGTAACTCCCGGCGCACTTGTTGAATAAGTTACGGTGCTTTTACCATTAGCGGTTGTTTGTGCAACCGTTGCGTTTGTATTGGCAATGTTGGCTGTTGCTTGCGCAGTTGTTGCTTGTGATGCCGCGGCATTAGCGGTATTTTGTGCCGTAATTGCTTGCGCACTTGCAACGGTGGCTTGTAACATAGCGGTGTTTGCTGTGGCTTGCGCGGTTACGGCTTGCGCAGATGCTTGCGTTGCTTGTGCTGATGCGGTAGATGCGGTTGTATTTGCGGCGGCGGCAGTTGCTTGCGCTGAAAGGGCTTGGGCTTGCGCAATTGTTGATTGTGCTAAAGCGGTTGATGCGGTTGTATTCGCACCAGCGGCGGCGGCTTGCGCTGAAGTTGCTTGTGCTTGTGCAATAGTGGATTGAGCAAGAGCAGCAGCCGCAGTTGTCTGTGCGGTTAATGACCCGCCTTGCGCAGATTCAGCCACGCTTTGTGCATATTCAGCCGTGTACATAGGCTGATTAGGACCAGTCTCTAATTTGGCAATACGGTCGTTAATCGAACCAAAAATGTCTTGAAGGTTCGGTGGTAGGTTCACAAATGCCATTATGAAACCGCCCCATCTGCTAGTTGTCTTGTAAGCGTTACCGTGATTCTTGAAGGGCCATTTTCTCCGGGATTAACACTAATTGCCACAATGCGTAAAATCATATCAAGACCACCGGGAAAAAAGTCATCTTTAATGTTTACTCTTGCTTCATCTCCTACAGAAAAGCCTGTGTAATAAGGGTCTACATAAGGCGGTATAACAACCTCAACCGTGGTAGGTGGGTATGAAGTTGCTTTAAGTTGTCCAAGCGTAAGATTTTGCAATAACGCTGAATCAGGAATGTCGGTATAACTTGCAGTATCTTCCAATAAAGGCCATGTGCCTGTTGTACCAATCAGCGCTGGGTCTGTTGCCGTAGCGCGTAAAGCATTGCCGTTGGCTCCGTAACCAAGCCCGTACAAAGTATTAACCGCACTACTTCCATCCTCTGGAAACTTATATTCCACTACATTGCCCGGAAATTGAAAAATAGGCGAATAAGTGGCATTGTAATCTCTACCTACGCCAACCTGAAATTGATTGTATAAATACCCATAGGTTGGTTCCCAATAAGGTGCAATCTTAAAATCAAAAAATCTAGAGGCTAAATCTTTAATTGCTTGGTACACCGACTTTAATTGGTAACCTTCATAGACATTTTTTGTTGAATATATAGTTGTTGCACTATTGTAAGTCAAACCTGTTTTGCCATGACTTAACGCTTCGGTATATTGTAAAAGTTGTCTAGTAATAACAGCAGGGTCGGTAAATGTAGCATAAGTTTTTGTAGTGCTAATACGGCGTCTATTGTATAAAGACAACATTTCCTGTGCGGATATGGAAAGTGTTTGAGAAGCGGAATCATATTCACGCGCCCAAATAATTCCCGACCAAACTGGCGTAGAAACAAAAGTAATTGGGTCTGTATAAAGCACCCATAAAATGGTTTTTGCGGGAATGGTGCCATCATAAACATTTGCACTTGTAGCGTTTATACCTGAAAGCAAAACATGTCCTTGAAAACTACCAGTGGAATTTAATTGAGAACTATAATTGACGCCAGTAAGAGGTAGTTCTGAAATAATAGTATTTGGCGCAGTTGCGGTTCCGCCTCTAGTTACCGTACCCGTAACGCCACTTGCAATAGTAAAAGTAGTGCTTGTGCGCGCAGTAATTAAATAGTCAGTCCTGTTATATTGCGACGGCAGCATGCCAGTTATTGTGACTGATTGACCTACAGTAAAGTTATTAACCGCAGTATAAGTAACGCTGGTTCCATTGCCGCTTGCAGTTGTGACCGTATAAACAGGCTGGTACAAATTAGTTGTGACATATCGGAACTCGGAAGTAGCCATTAGATATATGCGCTCCGATAAGTGGTAGACATACTGCCTATGGTGCTGGTCCAAGTTGCGCTTGAATTAGGGTCAATGGCGAGCCATCCATTGGAAGTACCAGTCATAACATTTCGATTAGCGTATCCAGATGTATAGATAACGCGAGACAATAAGTCAATAATAAGTGGACCACCAGTAGGAACACCTAGAAAAATCATATTAACTGTTCCGTCTGAGATTTGACCTGAAGAAGATGGCGCATTAACTGTAATGACAGGGCAAGAAGTAGCCCAACCAGCATTGGTTAAAGATACGGAAGAACCGGTAACAGTTGTTCCTGTATTTGTATAGTAGCGTGGGTCAGGAAACGACATCATAATTCTGGTTTGAATATAACCGTAAGCAAAGTCAGGCGTAATAGGCGTGGTTAGTCCGCGAGAACGACCATACATTTGCATATCGCCCGTATTGCCGTTAAGTCGGAATTGAAACAATTTAAGTTGTTGAGACGAAGGCGTGTAGCCAGTAGGGTCTACATAGTAACCAATTGGCTGTGGAGCAAAAGCATTTTGTAAAGTCTTGTAATTTGCTTGTGCCGTAGTTGACGAATCACCCAGAACGGTAACATCAATATAAACAGTACGCTCATCATAAAAGTCTCGCCCTGTATACGAACCATCAATATATCCGCGATTGTCGTCTTGAATTCGAAGCGGTGAAGTACCGCCTAATCCTTCAACATTGGTTACAAGATAATTTGTCCCCGTGCCAATCGTTAGCCCATTAAAAACAAATGTATAATTTTCTAATGGCATTATTTACCCCCAACTGGTACGCCTAGTTTAGCGGCTTTGGCCATTTTCTTTTCAATGTCATTGGTATTTGAAGCATACACTGTAATGTTTTGAACAGTTTGACTGCCACCGCCACCGCCACCAACTATTTTGTCACCACCGGGGATTTGACCTTTAATATTGACATTGCTGCCCGGTGCCACAAATCCAGGAATCTTTGGTGTGGAAATTTTTTTGTTTGCTAATGAATCAAGGGAATCACTATATTTGCGAACTTTATCAGCAAGTTTGTCTACTGATTTACCTGCTTCTTTTGCCCATCCCATGCCCGGGATTTTACCTAAAGCGCCTAATGCTTTACCGACCATTCCAATAAGATAACCAAAAGCATTTACTACAATCTGGATACCTTTAACCGTAACTTGACGGAATCCATCAAACCTATTCCATGCCCAAACAAATGCGGCACCAAGCGCTATAACACCTGCAATAATAAAGCCAACTGGATTAGCCTTCATGGTTGTCCATAATGCTTGTAACGCAAAACGGAAAACATTTGTCGAAGCGGCTTGCGCATATGTCCAAAAAGCATAAGCCTGTTGAACAGCCTTAACTGCGGCTACCGTAGCGGTATAAGTCTTAATAATTCCAATGACAAAAAGCACAATACCGCCATAAATCAAAAGCGCTTTACCATTGGTTGTAATGTAACCAAGAAATGCCGCTAATACAGGCAAAACTTTAGCCGATATTGTTTGAAAAACTTGGTCAAATCTTTCTTTTAAGATGTCCATTTGCCCAGCAAATGACTTAGTATAAGCCTGAGCCTGTCCACCAATTTTTTGATTTAATTCATTAAATGCCTTGGTAATAGCCTCATTTTTTGGAATAGTGGTATCCAGCGTAATACCTAATTCTTTAAATGCTTTGGCTGAACCTTGCGTACCGCGCGCCAAAATCTTGGCGGCTGTTTCCATGTCAATATGTTTGTATCGGGCAAGGTCGGCAGATATCGCCATCAGTTTTGTTGCTTGTTCAACATCACCCGTTGCGGTTACCAAAGTACCCATTGCGGAAACCGCTTCTGAGCCTTGAAAACCTAATTGGTAAAAAGAATCAGCGGCAGTGTAGACATCAGATTCGACTTTTGTGCTTGTAATTCCAATACCACTAAGCGCTTGATTTAATCTAATGGTCTGTTGTTGCAGGTCAATTGTTTCCTGTTTCATGGCATTAAGTTCATGCCCAATTGCCATAACGCCTGTTGTAAGAATATTGCCGCCAAGCACGCCAAGCATTGTGGTTTTTAAGTTACCAAAAGCGGTGGACATTTTGCTTGCGCGCTCGCTAATTTGATTAAGACCAGCCGTTGCTTTCGTTACACCTGCTTGTACGCCTGAGGCATCAATCGTAACTCTGACATTTAATGGTGGAATGTCACTCATTATGCTCTCCTCATGTACTTGGCTATAATTCTTTGAATGGTTTGTGTTCGCTTAAATTGTTCCAACGCAGGTTCCATATAAGGGAAATGCTGTCCGTTTGTCCAAGTAGGTGCGCCACCAAATTCAACGGCTCGCGCATAAACCATGTACGCACCTGCTTCGGCTTGGTAAACACCAAATCCTAAACGACTGCTTGACCCTCTAATGCTACGGCGCAAATTGCCTGTATAGTTCATTGGCGGTTGTCCTGATACGGCAGGATAGCCAGCAGATTTGCGGTCACCTTGAATTTGTCGCATAGCAGCACCAGCAAGTTGTTGTCCAATTTCAGCCGCGGCTGAACCAAGACCAATATCTACTCGCATTTCGTAGGCTTTAATGGCAGCGACAACTTCGGCAAGGTTATCCAATTCGCTCATTTTCCACCTCTTTTACGACATTGTGTATTGCTATTACCCAAGAAACTATGCGAACAGATTGATTGTCCACTTCTTCAGGCGTCCAACCAAACTCTTTTGCACAGATATAGTATTCCCAGTATTCGTCTGGGTATTCCATATCCTCATGCCGCGAACTTCCCCGCAGAACATCTTTTAAGCGTTGGAGTTTGCGGTACTCGCTTTTGGGTCATTTGGGTTTCCTTCTGTAACATTAGGAAACAAATAATCTTGTGCCTTCATTGCTTCATCCGCTAACGCTGTGTAGTCCAACGGAGTTAATTCGTCCAGCGAAGTAATTTTAATTGCTGGCGGAATTAAATCAAATGACCATTCAACGACCATGATTGCGATTAAGCCATTTTGTAGCGCAACCGCTTGCATCATTCCTTCTTGCTCGTTTGCTACGGCAAGCACTTTATTGCGGTCTTTGATAAGCAAAGTAGCAGGGTCACGCAACTTGGCGGTAGCCCCGCTTGGGAGTGTAATTACTTTTGACATGTTTCCTTCCATCTGCCTTCGTTGGTTGTTAGGTTGAACTGGGGTAGGGGAAGGCGGCCTACCCCAGCCAACATTGTCTCAGGTTACTGGTAGGTACCTGAAGGCTTAGCGTTTTGTAGTGTCCACTTAATGTTTGAGTATCCACCTGTTGAGCCAGCATCCGTTGTGTTGGCAATAGCGCGAACATCAACATCAATTTCTACAAAGTCCTTTGAACGGTCAATAACCGCCATTGTGTAAGCACCTTTTGTAACTGTAAAGGCAATCTGTGTCGCTGACGCACCAGCACCTTGTGACCAGTTCATTGTGATTGCTGGTTGTGTGTTTGTAAGGTAACGGGTAAGTTCAGTATCCGCTTCCATAACAAACTTAATCTTGCCCTTAGTTTCTAGCGCGCCCAAGAATACTTGATAAGGGTCTTTGGTATTTGCTAGACCAAAGATAGGTGTTACTGGGCGTGACATTGTAATTTCGCCATCTACGACATTGGAAATGGTAGAACCACCAATTGAAACTGTCGCAAGCCATACTGGTGTTGGCAATACGGTTGAAAAAGAAGGTGATGGTGTTGATGCTGTTTGTGATAACCAGCCAGTACCTTTTGCATCATAATCAAGCATGCCGTCAGCGGTGAACTTCATTGTAAAGTCGCTGAATTGAATTCCGGGATATGCGCGTACATTTGCAGCATAGAAATCTGTAAGAGTAAATGCTGTTGGTTGTGCATCCGCGCCTGTTGCTGACGCGTTCTTTAAAGATATTACATGCGTATAAGGTGCTGATGCGCCTGAAGTTGCTACGCTACCAAGTACGCCACCAAGAACATACCCAATCGTGTCTGGGTAGACCGGTCCACCAAAGTTGTATGTTGAATTGCTGCGACCTTGTACATAAGCGTAGTCCTTAACAAGCGAACCTTGTGCCATATCGTCTGCAAGTAATTCACCAATAACATCAACTGGCTTTAGTGACGAGGACTTTACTGGGATGAAATCTGTTGGCGCTACAGGTGTTCCCTTGGTTGTTTCCTTGGCAATACCTAAGTAACTCCGTGCGGTATTTTGTACTGTCATTCTTCTGTCTCCTTAGTTACGGCGGTTGTTGCCTTTACTGTCTTTACTTGAATTACATCAAGCGCATCAAAATCGCTTGGTGCTTCAAAAGTATCTCCCGAATTAACGGTTATTCCAAGGCTAGGAAAAACGCGTTCGCCTTCACCTTTGTAAGTAAATGTTGCCATGTTTTTCTCCTTATGCCTGAATCATTTGAGTTACGATAAATCTCATGGATGCCCATGTTTCCGTTGCTGTGCCTTTTTGCGAGATAGGTTCGCCATAAGCAACATCAATAAGCGGTTCCGCGCCTTGCCAAACAAGTACGCCACTTGGGTCGCCAAAAGTATGGCTTGAGCGCAAACGATTTTTTAGCGCGTCAATTACATAGTCAAAGTCATCCATGGCTTCCTCGGCACTACGAGATAAAGAGTGCTGAAATAATTGAATTACAACTGTGTAGTCAATTCGCTTCCAACCTGCATGGATTCCGTTGTCTGCGCCATTAAAGCCACCAAGAGCAATACGGGTTTCCGTTTCCGATTCAATAAAGATAACTGCGGCGACACGGCTTTGTTGGCTAGGCAGAGCATTAATTTGAAAGTCAATACGCTTAGGTAACGAAGTAAAGACTTGGTTAATGCCATCAACCTGTGGCGGTTGAATAAAGTTGTAAAGCGTCTGCCTTACTTGAGCGCGACCTACTGCCATTAGCGGATTCTCGAATAGGTCTGAAGGATATCTGCGGCAATTTTCATTTCATCACTAAAGCGTTCTGAACCAGGAGTTGCCATGGTTGGTTGCGTTGTAACCATCATTGTCATGGAACTATCGCCGCGCACCTTTAAGAACGCTGTTGTTACTAGGATGCAAGCCTCTTTAACTGCTGGCGGCAATGCGCTAACAGAAGTGCCAATAGCGTGGATATTAACCAATGGGCGAGTTAGCGGTACTGTTACCGAACCAAAAGTATATGTGCTAGCAACTGTTACAATTTCTGTATTCATTCCGTCATACATGGTTAGCATCTGTCCAGCGACAATGCCTGTTCCGTTTGCGACAGTAATGGATGTTGCGCCAACGGCATTTGCTACAGCCAATGTTGTGTTGGTGTATCCCGCAACATAAGTGTAATTTAGAAATACTTGGTTACCGGGTCCACCATTGTATGAACCAAACGACAATGGCCCTTGCGAAGTCCAGTTACCTAAATTGGCATTAGGAATAATGACTTCCATGTCTTCAATCCATGCAATAGAGCAGTCACCCAAAGTGGCCATATTTGTTGGGTAGCCATAATTAAATTCTGTGAGTGCAACAATAGGACTAAAGCGTGGGTGGAATCTAATAGACCCATCACCGCTATAACGGGAGCGTTGTTGTTCCGTCTCAACCGTTGCGCCTAAAACTTGGTTACAAAATGTATCCATCCAAGAGGATGCGCGAGCAATAACATTGCGCAATTCGTTATCTTGAACATCAGGGTCTTGCGAATTAAAAACTAGATTGTCCAAATCAATAGCCGTAGGAGCAGCCTTGTATTCTTCAAGTGTAAGATAAGGAACTGTCAATAGTTGAGTAGTATTACCATATCCGTTAGCCATTAGTTTCTCCGCACTTAGAACATTTCTTGAAAAAGGAACCAAACCCACACGCTTTGCATGGGTAACCTTTGGCGGTAGTTACACCGCCCGCGCTCGCTTCGCTTAAACCTTCTGCCTTCAATTTCTTAATTAGTTTTGGGTCAGTAACATTAAACATGCCATCTTTGCCAGCGCGTAAAACTCTTTGACCTGTTTTAGTGCTCACGCCCAGTTCTTTCATGCCTTTTGGTCCGATAATCTTTGACATGCGCTTCCCCCCATAGATTCGAACTATGATTCACAACTTCAAAGGCTGTTGTCCTGCCGTTGGACGAAAGGGAATCATTTTGTTTGGTGAGCAGTTTTGGCTCATGCTCAGGAGTTTATTAAGTTTTATTCCTGCGTCATTTCCGCAGTCGTAACATCATCTTTGCCATGATTGTCGGCAGGTTGATGGCAACCACATTCAAGACACATTATGCAGATGCAATTCCTGAGACGACACCGTTCCATGCTGGCGCGTAGCACATAAATGTTCCGCGGAAGTAGGTCGAGAAGTCGTATGAGAATTGGTTCACTGGCCACTGGATTCCCATGTAATCTTGCACAAGGATGTTAGCCCAGACATCAGATACCTCTGTGTCAGGAATTGGCAATGTGTAAGAAAGTACAGGAGCAACGCCCTGTGGTAGCCATGGGTGAACAGTAAGGTTTACCATCTTGCCTGTGATTTCGTTGTTCAATGCACCAATTACGGCACCGCCAACATAGTCACCAGTCTCTGTCTGTGACAGATTTAGACGATAGTTTGCTGTTGAACCATTCTTAATTGTGTCAGAAAGTTGCTTGCGGTCTTGACCGTTAAGCAAGATTTCATCTGGGTCAGCCTTTACAGCATCGTAAAGTTGTCCAAATACTTGCTGGAATTCTGCACCTGGGTTAGCAGTTGAGAATGTTCCGTTGATGTTGTTAATCGCACCTGAGATAGATGGATTCAGTACTGTAGGTAGAATTCCGTCATAACCAGTTGCATATGCAGATGTATCTGCTGAAACTGTTGATGCAAGAGTACCTGTTGTAGCAAGAGCCACATTGTTACCAAGTGTCGCGCCAGTAGCAGCGTTAATATAACCAGTAGCCGCTGTGATAGTACCGCAGTAGTATGCGTTAGCCGCACCTGTTGTTGTACCAACATAAACACGGTATCCAAGTGCGCCTGTTGCTGGAACAGTTACATTAATCTTTAGAACCTGTGCTGTTGTAGCCTGTGAAACGACTGATGAAAGAACAGATTGTCCAAATGCACCAGCGTTAGATGTTAGGTATACATAGTATGTAGCGTTTGGTAGTGCAACCTGTGAACCTGTTGCTGTTTGCGCTGTTAGTGTAAATGTAGGTGCAGCAAGTGCGCCTGAGTATCCTGCGCCAGTACCGCGAGCCATAAGCATCATGCGTTCTTCCATAAGCATTGTTGCATATAGAGTTGATGTTGATGATAGTTGGCGTAGGTCTTGATAACCCAAACCTGAGAAGTTAGCGTCAAACGAAACTTGGTCAGATAGTGAGTATGAGTTGTACGGAAGAACTAAGTCATCCGCTGTGTAGGAAATCTGTGGTCCACGCTCGTATAGAAGCGGTGTACCTGCACCCGGTGCAAAATCGTTCTGTGTGAACTGTGTGATTCCCGGCCAGATATTTCCCTGTCCGCCTGTGCCAGTACCGGTGTAACCAGTAATGCGCTTGATGCGGTGTGAAGTACCGACACCCTTCTTACGAACAATCTTGTTACGCAATGGTGTTGGACGAGGTGTAAGCAACTTTGCAGGTGCTTCCAAGTCAAATGCTGCGAAAGATGTTGAAAGTGGAGATGTAAGTGTAATTTCCTTAGCGATATCCGCTGAGATTGTGCGTTGTGTTGCAAGTGCTGTGTTAAGTGCTGATACTGCATCAGGTGAAAGTGACTTGTTTGCTACAAGTGCT
>SESA01000192.1_pt1 | contig 42413 bp, 34 predicted proteins | sample 3171451 | NCBI WGS metagenome assembly SESA01 (sample SAMN06051862, study PRJNA518727) | freshwater metagenome | biome: subpolar coniferous forest; feature: holomictic lake; material: water; isolation source: holomictic Lake 227, 8 m depth | place: Canada: near Kenora, Ontario | collected...
AGATCCCCATTCTCTCGTAGTAAAAAGCACTACTCAACTTTCGGGTGGCGGGGAAGGAGGAATTTCCTCAGGATCTGCAGTCCTCCAATAAGCATCCTGACCATCTTCCTCCTCTTCGTCATTCCATTCGTATACTTTCCGCTGGGGCCCTGTTTTGCGGTACCATACTGCAAGGATGGTTCCTGAAATAAAGCCCATGAGATGGGATTCCCAGGAAATGTGTTCTTTTGGGAAAAACTGCGGAAAAAATCCCCAAAGAAGGCTGCCGTATAAAAATGTGACAAGCAGGGTGATGATCATCAGCCTCTGCTCCCGGCGGATGATCCCGCTGAAAAACAAGAAGGCCGCCAGTCCGTAGATAATGCCGCTGGCGCCAATATGGGCTGCGTTTCCTCGGGCAAACACCCATACCCAGGCTCCTGTCATCAGCCAGATCAGGAAGAATACCTGCCAGGCCAGTGGACGGTAAAAATAGAACAGCAGGGAGCCGAGGACGAGCAAGGGTACTGTATTTGCAAACAGGTGTGAGAAACCTGCATGGAGGAGAGGTGACGTGATGATCCCGAATAATCCCTTGACCTGCATGGGATATAAGCCGTACTCGTTCATCCCCATATCCCAGGCGAAATCGGCAAGCCTGATAAGCCAGAGCAAAAGAACAAAGGCAATGGGAAAGATCATGCTTTGATAAAACCGTCTCTGTTCGGCTTTAATTGGATCGGAATAGAATTGATCAGACAAGGCTGTGCTGTTAAGAGTTTGTTAAGACTGGTTAAATTTAGTTAAATCAGGGATCTGCGTCAAATGGTATGCCAAAAATGGATAATTTTGCTGGAATACTTAAAATGCCTGTAATTTATACATGATATGATAAACAACAAGAAATTTCTCGTCCTTTCTGTTTCATTTGTGCTTTGCATGACATTTGGCATTGGCAGGGCTCATGCGCAAAACAATAAGGAACTTTATGAAAATATCAAAAAGTTCAGTGCTTTCATGCAGATGGTTGAATACGCTTATGTTGACACTGTGAATGACGCAAAGCTGGTTGAAAAGGCCATAATTGAAACCCTTCAGGAACTTGATCCGCATTCGACCTATATTTCGAAGAAGGATGTCAAACGTGCCAATGAGCCGCTGGAAGGGAATTTCGAGGGAGTGGGAATCCAATTCGAAATACTTCGCGATACCATCAATGTTGTTCATTCGATCTCAGGAGGGCCGAGTGAAAAACTAGGTATCATGGCAGGCGACAAGATCGTAAAGATCGACGGACAGCCTTCAACCGGGAAAAGTGTTACGAATCAGTATGTGCTCGATCATCTCAGGGGAAAAAAAGGATCAAAGGTTGTTGTCAGCATATCCAGGTCCGGAAAAAAAGAACTGATCGACTATTCGATCATCCGCGATAAAATCCCCATCAATAGTATTGACGCGGTATACATGATTACACCCCAGACCGGTTACATTAACCTGAACCGCTTTGCCCAGACCTCGATGCAGGAGTTTGTTGAAGCCACACTGAAGCTGCAGTCACAAGGCATGAAGAACCTCATCCTTGACCTGAGAAATAATTCGGGTGGGTATATGGGCACGGCAATCGACCTTTCAGACCAGTTCCTCGATGCTGGAAAGCTTATCGTTTATACCGAAGGGATACACAGTCCGAGAGAAGATTATACCTCAAATGACAAAGGCCTTTTCCAGAAAGGCAAGCTGGTGATAATGATGAATGAAAATTCTGCGTCGGCCAGCGAGATCGTAGCCGGTGCTGTTCAGGATTGGGACAGGGGTATCATTGTGGGGAGGCGATCGTTTGGCAAAGGACTTGTTCAGAGGCCTTTCAGTCTGCCCGACAGCTCGCAGGTAAGGCTGACCACAGCCCGTTACCATACTCCTTCGGGCCGCTGCATCCAGAAATCCTATGCCGAAGGCACCGATAAATATTATATGGATTTTGCAAAGAGGGTCAAAAGGGGAGAACTCATTCATCCCGACAGCATCAAGTTCCCCGATTCCCTGAAATTCTTCACAGGTAAGAAAAGGATTGTTTACGGCGGTGGAGGCATCATGCCTGATGTCTTCATCCCCTGGGACTCAACTATTATCTCAGATTATTATCTTGACCTGCGCCGGAAAAATGCGATCAACCTTTATGTGGGAGAATATGTCGATAAAAACCGCCAGAAATTGCAGTCGGCCTATCCTGATTTTAAAACTTTCGACAAGGAGTTGATCTTAGATGAGGCATATATGAAGCCTTTCTTTGAAAAAGCTGAATCCCTCGGTATTAAGTTTGACGAAAAGGGATACAAGGCATCTGAAAAGCTCATCAAATCACAGATCAAAGGACTTATCGCCGAGAAATTATGGGATCTCAGCTCGTTTTACCAGGTGGCGAACCAGGTCGACGAGGAGGTTCAGAAAGCGGTTGAGGTAGTTGAAAATGATGCAATGTTTGACAAGCTAAAGATCGATCGCTGATTTGGATCTTCAGGAATCATTACCATTCATACATGTAGCTTTACCGGTTCTGAACGAACCACAATTCCTGCGTCGTGCTGTTGAATGCATCTCCAGCCAGACTTACAGGAGATTCAGGGTTTTGATCTGTGTGAACCAGCCTGAGTCTTGGTGGAAGGATCCTGCTAAATCGGAGATATGTCTGACCAATGAAATGACCCTGGATTGGTTGAAAACACTTGATCCAAGCCGGTTTTATGTAATTGACCGGGCCTCGAGGGGCAGGGGATGGTCTGTGAAGAATTCCGGGATAGGATGGGCACGAAAAGTGATCATGGATATGATCTGTGAAGATGCCCTTCCAGGGGACCTCATTTTAAGCCTGGATGCTGACACCGCATTCAATGAAAATTATTTTCTTTCGGTAGCCCTGAATTTCTTTAATAACCCCGATGCAGTAGCTCTTTCAGCTCCCTATTTTCACATGATCTCTCTGGACGAGCGCGCTTACAGGGCCATCCTCAGGTATGAAATATATATGAGGCATTACCAGCTGAACCTATGGAGGATCGGCAGTCCGTATACCTTCACTGCCCTCGGATCAGCAATTGCCTGCCCGGTATGGGCATACAAGGCAATAGGAGGGATGACTCCTAAAACCAGCGGTGAAGATTTCTATTTTCTTCAGAAATTAAGGAAATACGGGCGGATATTATTCTGGAATGACGAAAAGGTGTTTCCTGAAGCAAGGTTCAGCGACCGTGTATTCTTTGGGACAGGACCTGCCATGATCAAAGGCGATGCGGGCGACTGGAGCAGTTACCCGATTTATGCTTCCGAATTATTCAATGAGATTTGGGAAACATATGAGTTATTTCCTTCCTTTTTCAGGGAAACCTCGTACACCCCTGTTGTGAGGTTCCTTTCGGAATCACTGAGGGAGAAGGATCCATTTCAGCCACTCAGGAAGAATTTTAAAACTGAGGATAATTTCATGAGGGCCTGTCATGAGAAATTTGATGGGCTTCGCTTGCTTCAATACCTGAAATCAAACCAGGACAAATATCCGGGAACGGATGAGGAGCATTTACTGAAATTCCTGAATGATAATTACGATCCCATGCAATTGCGGGGGCTCGACATAGATTTCAGCGCTCTCTCGTTTGAAAATTCAAATCTTGCCGACCTCGAAAAAATAAGGCTGCTTCTGTTTGAGAAAGAAGAGGAATCACGGTTTATTTCAGCACTGTATTAACCAATTCTGCAGCATCCTCAAGGGTGATGGCCGAATGGACCTTAAGCCCGCTTTCATCGATGATCTTCTTGCCTTCGATTGCGTTGGTTCCCTGCAATCTTACTATGATCGGCACCTTGATGTCACTTATGTTTTTGTAAGCATCGACGATTCCCTGGGCTACCCTGTCACAGCGTACGATACCCCCGAAAATATTGACCAGTATTGCTTTTACAGCAGGATCTTTTAAAATAATCCTGAAGCCTTCCTCCACTCTCTTGGCGTTTGCGCTTCCACCCACATCGAGGAAGTTTGCCGGATCCCCTCCTGAAAGTTTGATGATATCCATGGTTGCCATCGCCAGACCGGCCCCGTTCACCATACATCCTACATTCCCGTTCAGCTTCACATAATTGAGGTCGTGACGGGAAGCTTCAACCTCGATAGGATCTTCTTCATCATAGTCACGCATCGCAGCAATATCTGGATGGCGGAAGAGGGCGTTATTGTCAATCACCACCTTTGCATCGGCGGCAAGAATTTTATCGTCGGAGGTCTTGAACAGCGGATTTATCTCAATGAGTGATGCATCTGATTTTACATATGCCTGGTAAATGGCATTGAGGAATTTGATGATGTTCTTATATGCATCTCCCTTCAGGTTAAGGTTGAATGCTACTTTCCTGGCCTGGTATTGCTGCAGCCCGAGCTTTGGGTTTATCTCTTCTGTAAAGATCTGGTCAGGTGTTTCCTCTGCAACTTTTTCTATATCCATTCCTCCCCTGGGTGAGTACATGATGATGATATGACCGGTTTTCCGGTTCAGCAAAAGGCTAAGATAGATCTCCGATGGTTCTGTGGGGCCTGGATAGAAAATGTTCTGTTCGACATAGATTTTCCTGACAAGTTTGCCTGCCGCACTGGTTTGAGGTGTGACAAGGTTCATCCCGATGATCTTGTCGGCATACTGCCTTACCTCGTCCAGGGTTTTTGCAATCTTGACACCACCGCCCTTACCCCTTCCACCGGCATGAACCTGGGCTTTAATGACCCATTTGTCGGTGCCGGTCGAAGACTGAAGCATCTCCGCTACCTTGAAAGCTTCATCAGGGGTGTTCGCCAATCCGCCTTCAGGAACAGGCACTCCATATTGCTTTAAAATGATTTTACTCTGATATTCATGCAGGTTCATAGAACAGTTTGTGATTTTGGTTTATCGTAATTAATTTAAAATCAGCAAGAAAATGCAAGGATATTGTTGGTGTTCTGCTTCCGGCAACCGGTTACCAAAAGTAACCCTTTGAATCGGAATTACAAAATATTTCGAACCCCGTATTTTTTTAACTTTGCGCTTTATTATTTTATGATCATTGCCAGGGATATACATAAGTCGTATGGGGAACTGAAAGTCCTCAAAGGCATCAGCCTGCAGATACGCGAGGCCGAGATCGTTTCAATTGTCGGAGCTTCAGGAGCCGGGAAATCGACCCTTCTGCATATTCTGGGTACACTCGATAAAGCCGGTTCGGGGTTTATCGAGATTGATAAAGTCAGGGTTGATGGTTTATCTGACAGAAAGATTTCCGAATTCAGGAATAAGCATATCGGTTTTGTATTCCAGTTCCATCATCTTCTTCCAGAGTTCACGGCTCTGGAAAATGTATGCATACCTGGTTTTATCAGGGGTGGTACCAAGAACGATACGGTTAATAAGGCGAAAGAGCTGATGGACATACTCGGGCTGACCGGAAGACTCAGGCATAAACCATCGGAATTGTCGGGAGGCGAGCAGCAGAGGGTTGCCATTGCCAGGGCCCTGATCAATGACCCTGGTGTTATACTGGCCGATGAGCCATCGGGCAACCTCGACAGCAATTCAGCGATGGAACTGCACAAGCTTTTTTTCAGCCTGAGGGAAAAGTTTCGCCAAACATATGTTATTGTAACTCACAACACTGAACTTGCTGGAATGGCTGACCGGAAGCTTACGATACGCGATGGGATCATAATTCAATAGGGTAAAATTATTTCCGGATTTTTACGTTATAATGTGCAGGAAAATTATGTTTTAATGTACTTTTCCGTTAAACAACCGATATTATTGCATGAAATTACAACCTCCCAGAATACCATATATTTCAATCGTACTCTTTGTTGTTTCATTCTCAGCCCTTGCGCTTGGTGTGATTACTATGACCGGCCCTGTGCTCAGGGAGATGAATCTGTTTGAGCCTTCCGTACAGTCAGCTCCTGATACTATCATTAAACCACCTCAGACAGCCCCCGTAGATACTGCTTTCGGGAATACCCTCCTGAGGGCGGAATCATATTTCAGGGCAAACAAACTGGAAGCATGCATTGCTGAATATGAGATAGCCCAGAAGCTGAAGCCGGGAGATAAAGCTTTAAGTTCCCGCTTAGTCCAGCTCAGGGCAATGCTGAACGAGTACAATAAGAAAAAGGTTGATTTCGATGTATCGATGGCATCCGGAAATACAGCTTTCCTGAAGAAAGATTATCTGAATGCAAAGGCTTATTATCAGCTGGCCCTGAATGTTCTGCCGAATGATTCTACAGCGAAGGAAAAGCTGAAGAAAACCATGGAACTGATCCGCTCCCAGAAAGCACAGAATACATTGTTCGATGTTGCCATTGCAAGTGCCGACAGGCTATTCCAGGCAGGTGAGTATGACCGGGCAAAGGAAGAATATGAGAATGCTTCAAAAATTCTGCCATCCGAGCAGTATCCTAAAAAGAAGATCAATGAGATCATAAAAATAAAGGTTGACATGCAGCTTGATGACGGACTTTATGCGGAGGCCATCAAGAAAGCAGATGCCTTTTATAATGCAAAGAACTGGCAGCCTGCTCTCCAGGAATACCAGGGCGCTGCGAAGATCAAGCCTGCCGAAAAGTATCCCAGGGACAGGATTGTCGAACTTACAGCGCTTATCGATACACAGAGGTCCAGGGATGAGGCTTATATCAAACTTATCGCCAGTGCCGACCAACGTTTTGAATCCAAATCGTACGTGCTCGCCAGGAAAGACTATGTCTCAGCATCAAAGCTGAAACCAGAACAATCATACCCGAAGAATAAGATTGCCGAGATCGATCTCCTGCTGACTCAAGGTGCAAAGACCCAGAAGGATTACGAGCAATACATCAGTTTTGCCGACAGTTTTTACATTTCCAAAAACTTTCTGAGCGCCAGGGATTATTACACCCTTGCACTGGGTGTTAAACCTAACGAGAGTTATCCGAAGGAAATGCTTGAAAAAGTAAAACCGCTGGTTGCCGGGCAGGAAGCGGGTGAGAAAGCAAGGGAGGAATCATATAAATCGGCTATTGCGGTTGCCGACAGGGAATTCAGCGTTCAGAATTACGATCAGGCTAAAAAAGAGTACCAGAGGGCATCGGGAATAAAGCCTGCCGAGCAGTATCCGAAAGAAAAGATCGCGGCTATTGAGAAGATCTTTGCCGATCAGCAGCAGGCAGCACTTTTGTCGGCCTCAGCCAGGCAAAAAGCCCTGGACAATGAATACACCGGACTGCTTGCTGCAGGTGAGAAACTATTCAAAACAAAATCATGGGACCAGGCAAAATCAACTTACCAGAAAGCCCTCATCCTCAAGCCTGATGAAGCATTGCCGAAGCAAAGGATTGCCAGTATCGACAGCATAGGAGCTTCTCTTCTCGCAAAGGGTAAAAAATTCGAAGAAGATTACCAGGCGGCAGTTAAGAGAGGGGATTCATTGCTCGGACTAAACTCGTATGCCGAGGCAAAGACAGCATTTACACAAGCCACGAATCTGAAGCCTTCCGAAAAATATCCAAAAGACAGACTGCTGATCATTAATGCTGCTCTTTCTGATATGTCAAAACAGCAGGCCCTCGACAAGCAATACCTGTCAGCAATAGCATCGGCAGATAAGTCTTTTGCAGCAAAGTCATACTCCGATGCAAAAGTACAGTATACTACTGCTCTGGCCCTAAAACCGGGAGAAGCATATCCGACATCAAAACTTGCCGAGATAAGCACAATTCTTGAAGGTGTTTCTAAACAGAAAGCACTTGACTCGGAATATGCCGCATTAATCGCCTCAGGGGAAAAGTTATTTAAGGCTAAAACCTGGGAGCCGGCAAAGGCAGAATACCAGAAAGCGCTTGCCCTGAAGCCATCAGAAGTCCTTCCGCAGAAAAGAATCGCAAGCATCGACAGCATAGGAGGTGCCGAAATTGCGCGTTTAAAGAAGCTTGATGATGACTATACCGCGGCTGTTAAAAAAGGAGATTCGCTCCTGGGAAAAACCGAGTACGCTATGGCTAAAACCTCCTTTACCGAGGCATTGGCCTTCAAGCCTGCGGAGAGTTACCCAAAGGAAAAACTAACTATTATCAATGCTGCACTTGCAGATCTTTCGAAGCAGCAGGCCATCGACAAGCAATACCTTGCTGCAGTGACATCCGGTGATAAACTCCTGGCGGCAAAATCCTTCCCTGAGGCCAAGGCACAATACAATGCAGCTTTGACTATAAAACCCGGTGAAGCTTATCCTAAAACAAAGATTGCAGATATAGATAAAACCCTTGAAGATATTGCTAAACAGAAAGCCCTTGATGCGGATTATACTGCACTGATCGCCTCAGGTGAGAAGTTATACAAGGCTAAAACCTGGGAACAGGCGAAATCAGAATACCAGAAAGCTCTCGCCATCAAACCTGCAGAGAATCTACCGCAGAAAAGGATCGCAAGTATCGACAGCATCGCCGAGGTGCTTATGAAGCAAAAATCAATAGAGGAACAGTATACAGGGATTATCGCTAATGCCGACAAGCTTTTGGCATCGAAAACCTATGATCAGGCCAAAACTGAATACCAGAAAGCCCTGGCGGTCAAGCCTTCGGAGGTCTATCCAAGAACAAAGATCCAGGAAATCGACAAACAGCTGGCTGAGCTGGCACGTCTTAAGAAGCTGGATGAGGACTATGCTTCAGCTATAAAAAAAGGGGACTCGCTTTTGGGAAAGACCGAATATGCCCAGGCAAAGACTGTGTTTACTGAAGCATTGGCGCTGAAACCTGCTGAAACCTACCCGAAGGAAAAACTTGCTGTCATCAATACGGCCCTCGCTGACCTTGCGAAACAGCAGGCCCTTGACAAACAATACCTGGTAGCGATCTCATCTGCTGATAAACTGCTCGGGGCCAAATCTTATGCCGACGCAAAGGTTCAGTATGCAGCTGCCTCTGCGCTCAAACCAACCGAGGCGTATCCTAAAACCAAGATTGCCGAGATTGATAAAGCATTGGAGGAGATTGCAAAACAAAAAGCCCTTGAGGCCGAATATGCCGGCCTGCTTGCCTCGGGTGAAAAACTGTTCAAAGCAAAGACCTGGGAGCAGGCAAAATCAGAATACCAGAAAGCACTTGTTCTGAAGCCTGCCGAGTCCCTTCCGCAGAAAAGAATCGCAAGCATTGACAGTATAGCTGACGTGCTGCTGAAGCAAAAATCGCTGGAAGATCAGTATGCAGGCATCATCGCAAATGCCGACAAGCTTCTGGCATCAAAAACCTATGAACAGGCAAAAACTGAGTACCAGAAAGCTCTGGCGGTAAAGCCTGCGGAGGTCTATCCAAAAACAAAGATCCAGGAAATCGACAAGCAGCTGGCTGAGCTGGCACGCCTAAAAAAGCTGGATGAGGACTATGCTGCAGCTATAAAGAAAGGCGATTCACTCCTGGGAAAGACCGAATATACCCAGGCAAAGACGGTATTTACCGATGCTTCGGTTCTTAAACCCGCCGAAAACTATCCCAAGGAAAAACTGGCTGTCATAAATACTGCCCTTGCTGATCTTGCTAAACAGCAGGCACTTGACAAACAATACCTGGCTGCGATCTCTTCTGCCGATAAACTGCTCGGGGCTAAATCCTATGCCGACGCAAAGGTTCAGTTTGGAGCTGCATCTGCGCTCAAACCAACCGAGGCCTATCCTAAAACAAAGATTGCAGAGATAGATAAAACACTTGCAGATATCGCCAAACAGAAAGCACTGGATGAAGAATATGCAGGTCTTTTCGACTCAGCCGAGAAATTATTCAAAGCAAAAACCTGGGAGCAGGCGAAATCGGAGTATAAGAAAGCCCTTGCACTAAAGCCCGCCGAAGCGCTGCCCAAACAAAGGATCAACAGTATCGACAGTATAGCAGATGTGCTTCTGAAACAGAAAAACCTGGATGACCGGTATGCATCAATAATTGCCGGTGCCGATAAGCTTTTTACAGCAAAAACATATGAACAGGCAAAGTCCGAATACCTGAAAGCGGGAGCCTTGAAGCCAACCGAGGAATACCCGAAAACACAGGTAAGGGAGATTGATAAGCAGCTTGCAGAACTTGCCAGGATCAAGAAGCTTGATGACGACTATAAACTGGCTGTTAAGAAAGGGGATTCACTGCTCACGCTGAAACTATATGCCCTGGCTAAGCCCCGGTTTGCCGAAGCAGGCACATTAAAACCTGCTGAAGCCTATCCTAAGGAGAAGATTGCCCAGATAGATAAAGCACTTGATGATCTTGCAAAACAAAAAGAGCTTGACGACCGTTACCAGTCGGTTGTAACTTCTGCCGACAAACTCCTTGCAGTAAAGTCATACATTGAAGCAAAAACCCAATACACATCCGCCCTCACTTTAAAGCCTTCAGAGGCATATCCAAAAACCAGGATTGCCGAAATTGACAAAACGATAGCCGATTCGATACAGAAACAAAAAGCTTTTGAGGCGCAGTATGCAGGAATTATTGGCAATGCTGATAAACTTCTTCTTGCAAAAAATTACACCCAGGCGAAGCCGGAGTATGAGAAGGCCCTTACCATGAAGCCTTCTGAGGAATATCCTAAAACCAAAATCGCTGAGATTGAGAAAGTGCTGGCCGATATTGCAGTGCGTAAGGCCAGGGACAGCGCTTATGTTGCTGTTATTGCAGAAGCCGATAAACTGCTTCTGGCAAAATCCTATGATGAGGCAAAATCCGGGTACCAGAAAGCGTTTCAGTATAAGGCGGATGATCTTTACTCGAAAACAAAAATTGCTGAAATTGACAAGGCTGTTAGTGACATTGCCAGGCAAAAGGCTAACCTGGATTCAAGATACAAGGCTTCTGTTGCCAGAGCCGATCAGTTGCTGGCATCCAAATCCTATGATCAGGCAAAAGCTGAATATTTGGTGGCGCTTGGCATCAAAGCCGGGGAACAATATCCGCAGGATAAACTAAAGGAAATAGAGAAAATACTCGCCGAATTGAAAGCCCGGGAAGATGCCTACAAGGCTTCCGTTGCCAAAGCTGACCAGATGCTGCTTGAAAAGAAATTTGAGGATGCCCGTACCGAATATGAGAATGCCCTTACAATCAAACCTAACGACCAGTATGCGAAAAACAAGGTTGATGAGATCAATAAAAAACTGGTTGAGCTCCAGGGAAAGAAAAAGACTTTCGATGACCTTGTGCTAAAGGGTGATAATGCCTTTGCTGGCCGGGATTTCGGTAAGGCAAGAGAATCCTTTCAACAGGCTACGGCTTTGTTCCCCGAAGAAAAGTATCCAAAAGACAGGCTTGACCGGGTAAACAGCGTTATCGACAGCCTGTACCGGGCAAACAAGGGGAAATATGACAAGTCTGTTGCCGAAGGGGATAAATTTTATAACAGCTTCGAGTTCGACAAGGCGATTGACTCCTATTCCGATGCTTCTGCTTTTCTGCCAATGGAAAACTATCCCAGGGACATGATCGCGAGGATACGCAGGACCATTGCCGAGAATGCCATTGCGGATGTTCTTAACAGTGCAGTAACCATCGCCTCAAATGAAGAAAAGAAATTTAAGTTTACGCCTGTCAATATTGCTTCCCGCAAGGATAATTTCATTTATATCAAAATGCGAAACCTTTCAGGCAAACCATTTAATGTGCTTTTGCGTTACGGAAAGGACAACCAGCCTTCGGGAGGGGTTGTGATCAGGAACCTGAGTACCGACGGCCGTGTAAATGAAAGGCTGATCAGCGTGCGTGAGCAGGATGTATGGTATCGTGTCGATAATGATTTTATCAGCCTTTATCCCCAGGGCGGAGATATTGAAGTTACCTTTATCCAGGTTTCCAAGGCCCGATAAGAAAAATCCTTATTTTTGCCGTGCAGAATTTCCACTCAGAAGATGTTGTCAAAAAAACGCCTATGCCAAGGATGAATATTCACACCGATAACGATTTCCGTTTGAGATTCAAGGATCTCTGGAGGCTTATCGGTAACTCCCCCTTACTGGTTATCAACTTCCTTTATAAGGGACAGAAACGAACCATTTATGCCAAAGCTGAACATTATAATATCACTGGCAGCATTAAAGACAGGATGGCGTTGTATATCATGGAAAAAGCCTACCATGAAGGGCGTATCAAACCTGAGGATACCATTGTGGAAGCTACCAGTGGGAACACAGGTATCGCATTTTCTGCCATCGGCAGGGCTTTGGGCCATAAGGTCAGGATCGTTATGCCTGACTGGATGAGCAAAGAAAGGGTTGATATCATCAAGAGCCTTGGTGCGGAGATCATTCCCATATCTAAAGAGCAGGGCGGTTTTCTTGGAAGTATCAAGCTGTCAGAAGAAATAGCTGCCAGTGAACCTGATATCTTTCTTCCCCAGCAGTTTTCAAATGAAGCCAATGCACTGGCCCATGAAAGGACTACCGGACCCGAGATCTGGTCACAACTCACCTATCACGGTGTAACGCCCGACGCATTTGTTGCCGGGGTTGGCACTGGAGGTACTGTAATGGGTGTTGGCCGTTTCCTGAAAGCGATGAACCCCAATGCTAAAATCCATCCGCTTGAACCCTCTGAGTCACCAACGATGTCGACTGGTTACAAAGTTGGTTCACACCGTATACAAGGTATTTCAGATGAATTCATACCGGCCCTTGTTAAACTTGATCAGCTTGACAGGATTGTTGCCGTGCCCGACGGTGATTCGATCATCATGGCACAGAAACTGGCTAGGAATCTTGGTCTGGCTGTTGGCATTTCTTCAGGGGCAAATTTCCTCGGGGCACTTCAGATTCAGGATGAAATGGGTCCTGAGAAAAACGTAGTAACTGTTTTTGCCGATTGTAATAAAAAATACCTGAGCACCGACCTCATGAGGGAGGAACCTGTTAGGCCTGGTTATAAAAGCCCTGAAATAGAGCTTGTGAATTTCAAAGTATATAAACGGGTATGCGATAACTGCTGCGATATGTTTGATTGTGAGATCAAGCCTTATACAAGGGCAAAGTAACCCTGAAAAGGCTGCCTTTATCAGGTTCACTCTCAACCACTACGCTCCCGTTGTTTTTTTCAATAAATTCCTTGGTAAGGATAAGTCCAAGCCCTGTGCCGGGTTCTTTGTTAGTCCCCGGTTTCGAAATAGAAACATCGATTCTGAATAATTTTGCCACTTCTTCGGGAGTCATCCCAATACCGGTATCTTTTACACTTACTTCGGCATAGGTTCCCCTGTCGTTTGTTTTTACAATTACTGTGCCTCGTTCAGGCGTGTATTTAATTGCATTTGTAAGCAGGTTATGTATTGACGACCTGATCATGTTCCTGTCGGCGTTGATGATGGCCTGATCTGATGAATAACATTCAAGAGTGATGTTTTTATGGCTTGCTGAAGTTTTAACTGTTTCGCAAATCTGTTTTACCTCCCTTGAAAGATCAAAAACTTCCTGATCTATGTCAACCCGGCCGGTCTGTATCCTCGACCATTCTAAAAGATTTTCGAGGAGGTTGTAGAGCCGTTGTGAATTGGAGTGTATAATAGAGATGAATTTTTTCAGGTCTTCTTCATTCAGGGTCGAAAATTCATTTCTGAGAAGATCCGAATAGCCCAGTAAATAATGAAAAGGCGATTTAAGGTCATGGGCAAGAATAGAGAAGAACTTATCCTTGCTGTTGTTTATTTCTTTTAATTCATCGGCGTACCTGGATATCCTTTCCTCGGCTTTTTTTCTTTCGGCAATTTCTTTCTCAAGGTTCTTATGGTTTTCAAATGATTCTTCAATAAGCTTCGCTATTGAGAAAAACTCTTTATTGGCGGATGAGATTTCAGAAAGGCCTTCAGGATTCAGATGGTCCAGGCTATACGTTATCTTTCTGATGGGAATTGTGATCCATGAGCGGATAAGGCTAAAAAAGAGAAACAGGACAACAAGGGTAAGGGCAACCGGGATAAGAGTAAACAGGTAAAACAACCTGTTGTCAGCCTGGAAAAAGGATTTTGAAAGAAAATTAAGTTTTACGATATTTTTCCCTGAAGAATCTTTGAGAAAAAGGATGATTTCAAGTGGATTTGTTTTAGACTTGAAACCAGGATCCCCGCTACTTCCCTCAATGAGTTTTTGAACTGTGATTGTTGAATTTGAAGAGTTTTCGAGATCTGCAATCAAGTCTTTATCCCAGAGTCTGCCAAAAAAAAGATAGCCCTTTGCTTGCGTTTTTCTTGCGATGTCGGTCGACGGCACGACGATGGAGCCGTAAAGTTCCAGGATCCCGGCATCAGTGTTTTCGAAAAAATGGCAGCTTGGCTTCTTTTCGAGCAGGCTCCGGATTTTCTTAGCTGTGATAATATTGACCAGGTCATCCTTATGAGCAGGATCATAGCCGGCCCATACCTGGTCCAGACCGGTATTATAAATCTGAATGAGGTCAAGGTCCAGGGTCTTGCGGGTGGTTGCAAGGTTTTCTCTCGCCCACACGGTATCGGGATCCACGATAAATTTAACCATTTCGTCCCAGGCCGAATTATCCTCAAGATTCTGATCGAGCGCGCGCTCCCTGCTGTGAAGAATACTTTGAATACTTACGGATGTGTTCTGGTAATAAGCATAATTGAATAGTTTTTCTTCCTTAATCCTGGTGAAATGATAAGCGAGTGCAGATACAATGAGTATTGCTGTCACCATGATCACCAGCCCTATAATTTTGACATTCAATTTCATTACCGTTTATTTTTAGTATCTGACGAAAGTAAAATTGCTTTACTGCTTTTCTTTATGGAGGATAAAGAGGGTGATCTCAGGCCTGATCCCAACCCTGCCTGAATACCCTACAACACCAAGTCCCCGGTTCACATATAATTCCGAAGTGAATCCTGCCCGGTTCTTATAGTATCTTCCTCCCCACAAAGGGGTGAATACCGACAGTATGCTCCATCTGAAAGAATTGGATTCAATGCCAAACTGCCCTCCATGGGTATGCCCCGATAATGTCAGGTCGATCTCAGGATGCGTTCGGCTGATAATACTGTCCCAGTATGAGGGGTCATGAGACAGCAGGATTGAGTAGAGTGATTTATTGACTCCTTTCTCAGCTTTTTCTATATTTCCCCGCCTTTGAAATCTCCTGGAGGCCCCCCAGTTTTCAACTCCTATTACATTCATGCTGTCGTGGCCGGAGCAGATAACCGATGACTGGTTAAGTAAGAGCTTCCAACCAAGTTCAGAATAGAATTTTTTCAGGTTATCAAGATTCTCAGTTTTGGCAGCGGGAGTTTCCCATCTTACATAATCACCATAGTCATGGTTCCCCATGATGGCAATAATGCCATACCTGGCATGAAGCTCTTTCAGGACAGGAATAAAACCCTTGCTTTCATCTGTCGAAAAAGTAAACATGTCCCCGGTAAAGACAATGAGATCGGGTTTAAGGCTGTTAATTGTATTTACAGCCTCTCCGAGTTTCTTCCTGCAGGTCCAGTTTCCCAGGTGTACATCAGAAAACTGTACAATCCTGAATTTATCGAATGAGGCAGGGATCTTCGGAGAAGTGACATCCGCAGTGAATATCCTGAAATAGTAAACCCAGGTGAGCATACCGCTTAGTAAAACAAGCCAGATAAGGGAGCCTGTAATCCATCCGATGCTCTCCAGCCATTTTAAGCTGTATACCCTTTGTTTGGAAAATACAGATAAGATGAGCGCTATAAGCCTGGAAAAAAGAGTGAATACAAGGGGGATTACCTTTGCAACTATAGTCATTAGTAAAAGGCTAAGGAGGATCGACTTAGCTGAGACATTCCATGAATTGAATGGAAAGATGAAGCCGAGAATGACCAGGCAGAGCAGAATAGTTGCAGGAAGCCAGTAAAGGGCAGTCAGGAGCTTTTGCAGCCAGGGGTTTTGCCTGCCTGCCCATTTTCCTGCTGTATTCCAAAGAATGAAATCACTTATGAAGAAAACGGCAAGAAAAATGAACATTCCCCCGTATTTTGGGAAGAACGACATTAAAATGAAGACAAGTACAACTACGCCGGCAGAAAAAAGAGCGGGTTTGAGGACTTTTATCATTTATTTTTCACATAATTCACAAGACCTTTAACTTTGAAGATCTCCATCAGTTTATCGGGAAGGGCAGAAAACCTGAATTGTTTCGAACCAATAAAAACGATTCCTTTTTCAAAGTCAATCTGAACTTCATCTCCATGTTTATATGCATCGACGGCTTCCGGGACAAGAATAATCGGAAGGCCCTGGTTAACAGATGAACGATAGAAGATGCGGTTTACCGATTTGCAGATTACCGCTTTTATACCGGCATATGCAAGGCCCACAGAAGGATGTTCGCGTGAGCTTCCACAACCGAAATTGGCGCCTGCCATGATGATATCGCCAGCTTTTACCCTTTCGGCAAAACTGTTGTCAAATCCCTTGAACAGGTGTGGCATGATCTTGTCGGGTTCAGAACTCTGAACATTATATGTGAGATTACCGGCAAACATCTGGTCAGTATTCAGATTGTCAACGTCGGCATAGTTCCAGCTGCCTTTTGCAAACCGGTCTTCGCCTTCCCTGATGTCGACTTTTGAGCTCTGGGGAGCATGGTAGGGAAATTTGTCGCCTGCATTGATCCCCCGGGGATCGGTGATTTCGCCGGCTAAAGCTGAAGCGGCCACAGTGGCAGGGGATGCGAGGTAAACATTGGAAGCATTATTGCCCATTCTGCCTTTGAAGTTCCTGTTTGCCGTTGAGATCACATTGTAATTATCGGCCGGAATGCCTTGTCCGGTTCCCAGGCATGGCCCGCAGGAGGAGGCCAGGACATTACCCCCGGCATCGAGAAAAATTTCAATTAGGCCTTCTTTCATGGCCTGTTTGTAAATCTCCCTTGAAGCAGGAATTATAAGCAGCTGCATGAATTTCGCCACCTTCTTTCCTTTGAGCACTGCTGCAGCTTCACGGAGGTCTTCGAGCCTGCCGTTGGTACACGTACCAATCAGGGCTTCGTGGATTTTTGTCTTCTGAACTTCTGAGACAGCTTTTACATTATCAACATGATGAGGTGCAGCAACAACAGGGAATATATCATTAAGGTTAATGTTGATTTCATTGACATAGCTTGCGTAGGGGTCGGCCCAAAGACCTTCGGTTTTGTAGCCGAGCCAGGCATCAAGAACTTCATCGGCAGGGAAAACTGCATTTTTTGCACCCATTTCGGATGCGAGGTTCGAAAGCACCATCCGATCAGCAACAGACAGTGTTTTCACGCCTTCACCATGATATTCTATTGACATATAATCGGCCCCGCTTGATCCAATCATTCCGATGATCCAGAGGGCAAGGTCTTTTGCATATACTCCCTTCAGGAGGTTGCCTGTGAGGGTGATCTTTACTGATTCGGGAACGCGGAACCAGGTTTCGCCCTGCTTCCACAGGCCTGCAGTTTCGGTTCGGTCAATGCCTGCTGCAAATGCGTTGAATGCCCCGGCTGTGCTGGTATGGCTGTCGCTGCCGACGATGATCATTTTTGGGCGGGCATACAATGACATCAGTTGATGGCATATCCCGTCGCCTGCATCATGAAATTTCATGATCCCGTATTTGTCAACAAAATCGCGGATTACCTGGTAATCATTGGCGAGTTTTGAATTTGTGGGAGGTGCATTGTGATCGAGTGTAATCAGGAGTGCATCGGGATTGAACAGTTTATCTCCTCCCATTTTTTTAAACGTACTGTAGATACTGGAAGTGTTGTCGTGGGAGAGGATAATGTCGGGCTTTGCAAAGACGATAGCGCCTTTTTCAGCGTTGAAAATCTTTTCAGCAAAAGTTCTTCCTTTCATATTGAGCGTTTTAAGTGTTTAAGACAAAGATATAATTTTTTTTTGCTGTGAAAGCAGGATTTTCTACCTTTGCAGCCCAATTTCAGTATTCCCCGGAGAGGTGGGTGAGTGGCTGAAACCAACAGTTTGCTAAACTGTCGTACGGGAAACTGTACCGGGGGTTCGAATCCCCCCCTCTCCGCGAAAGTTTAGAAACCTCGGGGTATAGCGCAGCCTGGCTAGCGCACCTGGTTTGGGACCAGGGGGTCGCAGGTTCGAATCCTGCTACCCCGACATAAACAGCGCTCCCGGCATTTTTTGCTGGGAGCGTCGTTTTATGAGGCTATTGTGCTGAAATTCGTAAAGTGGATTAAGGAGATGAAACTGCCGGTTACAGCCTGGGTAATGTTGTTTGCCCTGATACTGTCAGGCTTTTCAAGCCAATCGCAGGTCACTACCATTTCGGAGAAAGAGAAGCCAGACTGCAAGCCCACTGATATTTTCGAACTTATCTTTCGCAAGTCAGATAAACCACCCGACACAAGCAGGCATTTTCATGCTTTCCTCCTCCCGTATGTTGCCTATTCGCCTACGAAAGCCTTCCAGGTGGGATTAGGAGGTACCCTTACATGGTATTCAGGTATATCATTCATTACCAAGCAGAGTGCTGCATCCGCCACAGTCGAGATTACAACTAATCGACAGAAACTTTTCCAGCTTAAAACCAATGTTTATACAAACAGGAACAGGTGGTTCCTGCAGGGTGACTGGAGGTTTTATATTTACAGTCTGCCGACATTCGGACTTGGGACAGGTTATAACGATCCTGTTCCCTATGTACCCCAGTTGCATGACACTGCCGGGGAACAGACCTGGAACCAGAGTTATCTGGTCAAATTCAGGTGGATAAAGCTTCATGAGGTATTTTCATATCGTATCATGGATGATTTGTATGCCGGAGTTGGCTATCATCTTGATTATCACTACAGGGTCCAGGATACTGATCTCAGGCTTGATTCGGCAGATCCCCTTCTGACACCTCATTTTGCATACAGCGTTCTTCACGGGTTCAATCCCGAGCGATACACCTCTTCGGGAATAAGCATGAATCTTGTCTTCGATACCCGCGACAATCTTATCAGCCCGTATAAAGGATTTTATGCTAATGTGAGATACAGGTATAACTTCACCTGGCTTGGTAGTTCAAAGGAAGGTTCCCAGTTGTGGACTGAGTTCCGTACCTATGTCGGACTCGAGAAGAAACTTCCGCGTCACCTAATCGCATTCTGGCTTTGGGGAGGATTTCAATTATCAGGTGAGATCCCTTATTTTGACCTTTGGGCTACAGGATTTGATCAGATGAACTCGTCGGGAAGGGGGTATCTGCAGGGACGCTGGAGAGGGGAGAATGTGGTTTATGCAGAAGTTGAATACCGCTTTCCGATCAGCAGGTGTTCCCAGGTACTGGGAGGAGTTATTTTTACAAACGTAACCACGGCCTCAAGCCGTGACCAGGGAATACGGCTTTTCAGCTATTTTCGTCCCGCAGGAGGTATTGGATTGCGGATCACGGTATCAAAAATGAACCGGACCAATATCCTGATTGATTTTACTCTTGGAGAAAAATCGAAAGGAGTATACTTCTCAGCCCAGGAAGCATTTTAAGTCTGCCTTAGCCACCAAGCAACCAAACTACTTGACCTTGATCAGATTTTCCTTTTTCCAGTCAGAATAAATAGTGCTTCCCACCATGTACCCGGTCTGGTCGATATGCGTGGGGTCGGTCACTTGCAGCGCTCCCGTCCATAGAGGATCTTTGGATCCCTTTACAAAAAGCTGTGCAGTGAGTTTAAAGGTTGAACTTGATTCCCAGTACCCGCCGGTAGTAGTTGTTGCGCCATAATAACCACCTCCCCAGTAACCGCCTGCCCAGTAACCGCCATATCCACCATAGTAGCCGTTGTAATATGTAGTGGGCGGCACGTAACTTTCAGTTTTATCCATTCCTTCGTAAATAAAGACCAGGATGGCATCTGCTCCGAGGCTGTCGCATTTTGCCTTGATTTCATTGATCGGGTATTTTTTCATCGGGTTCAGGAACCCAAGTGAACCAATCGCCTTGAGACCCTTGTTGTTGAACACATTTACTATCGATGTCTCAAATGGTTTAAGGTATTCGATCTTTTCAAACATCGGCATTACAACCACCTTCGAAACCTGGTTTTTAAGTTCCGGGTTCTTCCATGTTGTAAGGGTAAGCGGCGGATCGCAGGATGTAATAAGCCATAACGAGGCTACAATTAAAGATAAAGTCAGGTAAAATGAATTTTTCATGATTTATTTTTTTGCTAAGGTATTAAATTCTGTTTAGCTTGAGGCTACATCCCGGAAAATCCATTTTAATTTTTTGCCTGCTCCGGAATGAACTCTACATTGACTTTTATTTCTACATCTTTTCCCACAACAGCGCCGCCGGCTTCAGTAAGGGTGTTCCACTTCAGGTTGTAGTCGAAACGGTTAATGGTGGTGGTAGCTTTAAAGCCTGCATGGGTATTTCCCCAGGGATCTTTCATGGTGCCCCCGTATGTGACATCGAAGGTGACAGGTTTGGTAATGTCGCGGATTGTCAGGTCGCCTTTCAGCTGGTATTTGTTGTCTTTGATTTTCCTGAAAGAGGTGCTGCTGAAAGTCATTTTAGGAAACTTCTCGGCATTGAAAAAATCATCTGACTTCAGATGTCCGTCACGCTGATCATTGTCGGTGCTGACACTGGCAATATCTGCACTGAAGCTGATTTTTGCTCCTGTGAAATCCTTTCCGGATGTTTCCATCAAACCATCAAACTTTTTAAAACTGCCTTCAACTTCTGATATGACAAGGTGGGTAACAGTGAATTTAATACTCGTATGGGCGTGATCAACATTCCATTTGGTCTGGGCTTGTGATGTCATTCCCATAAATACCAGAGCCGCGGCTATTCCGAAAATTTTAACTGATCTTTTCATGTTGCTATATTTTAATTTGACTGAATAAAAATAATCATTAGAACGAAATTTTACAAATACCATGCCATTTTAATACCTGGCAGGCCTTCAGTCAGAATTTCTTACATTGTTATTGCTGAAGATCAATCCTTAATACACCTCAGAGATAATGCGCTTGGATTGTTTTCTTCATAGAGTTCAGCCCAGGTACCTTTCCTTATAAGTTGAAGAGCAACAGAAGTAGTAGGTGAAATGAATTCGGAGGACCAGAAGTAAGCTCCGTTATGCAGATCGATCCATGACTGGGTTACGAAGTCAAAATAGCCTCCGGGGAAGGCCGAGAACTGGCTGGTGTTTGTGGCACCAACGTTGGGGACCCACCAGTCGCGGTTGCCGGTGGATTTCATTTTTCCTCCTGCAGGTTCATTACCACCGAGGAATCTGATAAGCTGTTTCCAGTCTTTGCTGTCAGGCACGTGCCAGCCCGAAGGACAGATTCCCTGAGCACCTGCCGTTGTTTCATAATGAAGCATCTCTGCCCACATATACAATCCGCCCCAGAGGTCACAATTGATAAAATCATTGCCATAGCAATATTTCTCAACAGTCTCATTTTTCTGCTGGGTCTGGTTCTGGCTCTGGTCAAGCCATTTTCCCAGATTCATGTTTTCCTTCATCCAGCACTGGGTTCCAATGATTATTGTGTGGTATACCTGTCCGCCATATTCAAATGTGCCGCAGGAAGTAGAGTCTGTCGCGGTGCTGTCATGGCCTGGCTGGTTCCGGAGAACATTATGGACTGGAGGATTGTTTTTTGCATTCTGTCCGATAGAGCTGAGGGGGATCGTACAACATAATACAATCAGCCCCAAGAATTTTCTGGCTGTCATCATATTGTAAAAATAATCAAAAAACAATAAAGTCAAAATTTGTTTTCTTCCCCTCTGTAGACATGCTCCCGCTTCGCAGTAAAATCGCGGGGATTCTTCATCTGCAGGGAGACAGCGCTAGTCAGACCTTTGACTTCGGTGAGGCTTTCAGGGGATTTTCCGTATACCTCGGTTTCGAGCTCCGACAGTTCGTCCTTGGCAACGTCCCTGAACAAATTCCTGTCGGCAATAGCCTGTTTGAACAACTCCCAATGACGATCATTATACCCTTCAAGCACTCTTCTCTTTTCTTCCTCATTCTCTCTTGCCTGGCGTTCATAAAAGCTCTTCATATCTGGCGAAAGTTTGAAAAAGTCATAGTCTTTGGAGGTGATTTTGTCAAGGAGTGTTTTTTCCCATGAAAGGGTTTTCTGGTAACTCTTCATTGTATTTTCAACAAAGTGATGGAGTTTTAATGTATCCATCATCGCTTCATAACCAGTTTTGATCAGTTGCTCCGAACCAACCGTGAGTTGCATCTCGGCAAAAGTGATGTTGGCCTTGTTATAATAATCCTTTATGTTTGTTATTCGTTTGGTAATTTCCTCGAAGTTGACATGGTTATAATCCTGTACCGAAACATTCAATCCGTCCCACATCCAGGTGTTTAGCGCTGAAAAGTAGGAGAGGATCGCATTTTTCCTTTCATTGAACACATGATTGTTCTGACCCGTGTGAATATTAAGATTTGATTTCAACAGGTTGTTTTCTTCAAGGTTGCGCTCATGGATCTTGCTTAAAATGTCGGTGATCAGGCTGACATCAGCCTTATCGGCATACTTTCTCCCCTGGGTGTAACAAACAAAAATATTCCCGAGAATGAGTAAAACAGAGATGCAGATCAGTATTAAAAGAACAATGCTGACAGATATCATGACAGGATAGATTTAGTTGTTATTTGCTTAACAATATTATCTAAAGTTATTAACAAAATATGTGCCAAATATGAAACGATATGAAAATCAATGAAATAACAAAATATTGCAGATTTCAACTGTAAAAATATTTTACAGTTGTGTAAAAATATTTTACATTAGTGTCAAATTTTTTTACACTTCTTCGTATATTAGTTTCAAATTATTTTGCATATGCCGGTAAAAGGTAATTTATTAATTGTCGAAGATAATACAGAGATTCTGGATTCCCTTACTTTGTTCCTTGAGGATGAATTCAGTTTGGTTGTTGGTTTGAAAAACCCTGAACTGGTTCCATCCACACTCCAGTCGACCCCTTTTGACCTTGTGCTCCTGGATATGAATTTTACAGTAGGTTTAAACACCGGAAGTGAAGGCTTGTATTGGCTCAAGGAGATCCTTAAAATAGACCCGACATTGTGCGTTATTATGATGACCGCATACGGGGATGTAGAACTCGCAGTTAAAGCCATGAGGAACGGCGCCTCCGATTTCGTTCTCAAGCCATGGGATAATGAAAAGCTTCTGGCTACCCTGATGGCCGGTCTTAAGCTCAGGAGGTCGAATATGGAAATTCAGAAACTCAGGGGACGGCAGAGTCACCTGAACGAAGAGCTGAACCAGAAGTACCCTGAGATCATAGGTGAATGCCCGTCAATGAAACGGGTCATGGATATTGTTGACAAAGTCTCAAATACCGATGCCAACATATTGCTGACCGGGGAGAATGGTACTGGCAAAGGACTGATTGCAAGGGAGATACATAAGCGTTCAGTAAGAATAAAAGAGTCAATGATCACCGTCGATATGGGGTCCATCCCATTATCATTATTTGAGAGTGAAATGTTCGGCCATGTCAAGGGAGCATTCACCGATGCACGTCACGACAGGGTTGGACGTTTCGAAACGGCTTCAGGAGGAACCCTGTTTCTTGATGAGATAGGGAACCTCTCGCTGAACATGCAAACCAAGATATTAAATGTATTGCAGGAAAAATATATCATCCCTCTTGGTACGAACAAAATTATTCCCATAGACATACGGCTAATCTGCGCGACAAATAAAAGTCTTGAAAAGATGTGCATGGAAGGACTTTTCAGGCAGGATCTCCTGTTCAGGATCAATACGATTCAGATCGACCTTCCTCCATTGAGGGAAAGGGGAAATGATATAAACCTGATGGGAGGATATTTCCTGGAGAAGTTTTCTGCTAAGTATGAAAGGGGAAAAATGCACTTTTCAGCAGAAACCCTTAACTCAATGCAGGAATATCTCTGGCCGGGGAACATCAGGGAGCTTGAGCATTCGATTGAAAAGGCGGTTATTCTTGCCGAAGGGGATGTGATAACCCCCGACGACCTGTTCCTGAAGAGGTCAACGGCGAGGACTCAACAAAAAAAGGAGGTAAATCCTTCATTCAATGAAATTGAACGCGATATCATCCGCAGGGCACTTTTAAGAAATAACGGCAACATGGTAACAACAGCAAGGGAACTTGGTGTAACACGACAGACGATTTACAATAAGATAAAGCGTTATGGTCTCTAAGCGGTTTTACTTCAACATATCCGCCCGGATTATAATGATCATGGCAACCTGTTTTCTGTTTGCCACGGCCATCTTTATGCTTCCGAATCCGTCGATAGTCATCTTGCTCGGACTGCTGATCCCGGTTGAGTCATACCTGCTCATCAGGTACCTGAATTCGGTGAACAGCAAGCTTGAACAGTTTTTTATCATGCACCTGAGCGGGGATGTGACGACTTCGTTTTCAGCATCGGGTACAAAAGATGAGTTTGAGAATCTCTACCAGTATTTCAGGAAGGTGAATGACAAGCTGGAAAGTTCGAGGATGGAAAGCGAGATACGCAATAATTATTTTAAAACCATTGTCGACCACACATCCACAGGACTTGTTTCGTTCACGACTGAAGGGAAGGTTGAGCTGTTCAATGATGCTGCAAGAAAGATATTCAAGATCAATGTGTTAAGAACGATTGAAAAGCTTGACCGGTTTAAGGATGGATTCAGCGAAATACTCAAAGATCTTAAACCGGGGGATAAGCAGCTGATCAATATTATAATCGATGAAGAACTTGTTCAGCTTTCCACGCGAAAAGCTATTTTCAGGACCGGCAGCGTTGACCTTCACCTGGTATCATTCCAGAACATAAAAAGCGAACTTGAGCAGCAGGAGATCGAATCCTGGCAGAAACTGATCAGGGTGCTTACTCATGAGATTATGAATTCCATCACGCCAATCATCACTCTGGTATCAACTCTCACAAGGATATTCAGGCACAAGGAGACAGGCGGCCTGAAATCGATCGGAGAATTGTCGGAACAGAATATTGAAAAGACGATCCGCGGTCTTGATATAATTGAGAACAGGGGAAAGGGCCTTGTACACTTTGTAAGGAATTACCGAAGTGTGACAATTTTGCCGAAGCCTGAATTCCAGATCCTGAACCTGAGTGATATGTTTACAAGGGTAAAGGAGCTTCATGATGAAATCCTTACAGAGAAAGGAATTACCGTCATCATTAAATGTCCGCAGTTGCTACATATGCAAGCCGATGGCAAGCTTATTGACCAGGTTTTAATCAACCTGTTTAAAAATGCCCTGGAGGCTGTTAATGGAGTAGCTTCACCTCGAATAAGCATGTGTGCACAGAATACCGATAACCAGGTAGTTATAGATGTTGAAGATAACGGTTCAGGGATTACTGAATACGCTATGCAGCATATTTTCGTTCCGTTTTTTACAACCAAGGAAGGAGGATCGGGAATAGGGCTCAGCCTGTCAAAGCAGATTATCAGGATGCATGGCGGCTCAATAAGTGTTCAGTCATCACCCGGTAAAACCGTTTTTACCGTTAAAATCTGATCAGAACCTTTCGTTCACAATTTTTCCATCAAATAAATTGACGATCCTGTTGCTGAACTCGGCATCCCGCTGGGAATGCGTTACCATGATAATGGTTGTGCCTTTTTCGTTGAGTTTGGTGAGGAGAGACATAACATCCTCGCCTTTTGTTGAATCCAGGTTTCCTGTAGGTTCATCGGCAAGGATGAGGGCAGGGTTTGCAACAACCGCCCTTGCTATCGCTACCCTCTGCTGTTGCCCGCCTGAAAGCTGGAGCGGGAAATGATTTTTACGGTGCAGCATCTCAAGCTGTTCAAGAACCAGCATGACTTTTTCCTGTCTTTCCTTAAGGGATTGCCTGAGATATAAAAGCGGCAGTTCAACATTTTCATATACAGTAAGTTCGTCGATCAGGTTGAAATTCTGGAAAATAAACCCGATCTTCTGTTTCCGAAGATGACTGCGCTTTTTCTCATTATAGTCGGCTACGTTTTCTCCTCCGAAGTAAAATTCTCCCCCCGAAGGACTATCAAGCATTCCGAGGATATTCAGCAGGGTTGATTTTCCACATCCCGACGGACCCATGATGGAGACAAATTCTCCGTCGCCCACGCTGAGATCTACTCCATTCAAGGCCTGGGTGTCGACATTTCTTGTACTGAAGGTTTTGGTGAGGTTTACAGTTTTGATCATAATTCTTACGTTATTTCGAGAGTTCCAGCTGGTTGCTTACCAGGTTGAAGTATATTCCATTCTTGCCGATCAGGTCCCTGTGGCTGCCCTGTTCCATGATCTTACCGCCTGAAAGCACAATGATCTGGTCGGCATTTTTTACAGTACTTAAACGATGGGCAACGACCACGACTGTACGGCCTTTGTAAAATCTGTCAAGCCTCTCCATAATGATCTTTTCATTTGTTGCATCAAGAGCGTTGGTTGCTTCATCGAAAAAGAGTATCCTGGGGTTGCGGTAAACAGCCCTGGCTATGAGGATACGCTGTTTCTGCCCCTGGCTCAGTCCTGAGCCGTCCTGTCCTACCTTGGTTTGAAGGCCTCTTGGAAGGGTCGAGAGAACGTCTTCAAGGTTTGCAAGTTCAACCGCCCTCGAAAGAAGATCCCTGTCAGGCTCTTCGTTCCCGAGAGCTATATTTGAAGCAATAGTACCTGAGAAAATATACCCATCCTGTAAAACAGAGCCACAATTGCTTCTCCAGTAACGGTTTGAGATTTCCTGGAGAGGGAGATCATTGATCAGTATACGGCCTCCCACGGGTTTGTAAAAGCTGAGCAGCAGCTTAACCAGGGTCGATTTGCCGCTCCCGCTCATGCCAACAATTGCGGTGACTTTATTGGCCGGGATAGTAAATGAAATGTCGTCCAGAACAAGGGGAGAATGAGGGCCTTCATATTGAAAGCTTAATTTTTCGACCCTGATTTCATTCAATTCAGGGATCTCCGTGCAGAGATTAACCCCATCTTTCTCTTCATCCTCAACTGAATTAACCTCCTGGATGCGCTCCATACTGATACCGGCATCCTGCCACTCACGGATAAAACTTACAAACTGTTCAACAGGGCCGTTGAGTTGGCCGAGGATAAACTGTATCGCGAGCATCATCCCCAGTGTCAGCTGTCCCTCAATCACGAGCCATGCCGTGATGAAAGTGATAAGGATGTCCTTCGTCCGCAGAAAGAAAAAAGAGCCCAGGTCCTGGTACTGGCTGATCTTCAGACTCTTTATCTGGATATCGAAAAGCTGCTCCTGGATCTTTTCCCATTCCCTTCGTTTCTGGTCTTCGGAATTTGTGAGCTTGATTTCAGGAATCCCATGGATGATCTGGAGAAGGGTGTTCTGGTTATCCGACATTTTCGAGAACCTGATATAATCAAGTTCTTTGCGTTTGTTCATGAAGAAATAGACCCAGGCCGAGTAGAGCAGGCTGCTGATGATGAAGACTGTGAGTATAAGCGGACTGTAAATTGCCAGTACAATCCCGAAAACGGTAAGTGTAAGCACCGAAAACAGGATATTCAGGAGTCCGGAAGTCAGGAAGGTCTGAATTCTCTGGTGGTCGGCAATACGCTGAATGAGGTCACCCGGAAGTTTACTGCCGAAAAATGAAAGAGGGAGCCTGAGAAGTTTCTTAAGAAAGTCAGAAACCATATTGATGTTGATACGGTTGGAAACGAAAACAAGGACACGGTTCCTGAAAAATTCAATGCTTATAAGCCCAAGAAAGAGGGCAAGCTGGCCAAGCAGGATAAGAGTGATATACCCGAGGTCTTTGTGAGCGATCCCTTTATCGACAATTCTCTGGGTAAGCCAGGGAAAGGCGAACTGCAGAAGGCTTGCAAGCAGAACTGCGAATACGAGCCAGAACATCCTTGACTGGAAAGGTTTCAGGTATTGACCGATAAATGATGAGACCCTCCTTTGTTTTTTATCTTCAGGCATTGCGTGAAACTCAGGTTTAGGCTCGAGAAGCAGACATATCCCCTTACCTACGTTTCCCTCTTCTGATTGCCATGCCGCTGTAAAGGCAGCCTCATTGTATTTTATCAGCCCGTGGGCAGGATCGGCAACGCTGACCTCGTAGCCCTTCCTTTTTTTTCTTATCCTGCAGATGACAACAAAATGGTTTTGACGCCAGTGGGCAATGCATGGCAGGGGATCCGATTCGGCAAGTTCGCTGAAAGAAAGCTGTACCCCCATTGTTTGAAAACCAACTGCTTCGGCAGCATCACTGATCCCGAGCATCGACACACCTTCCCTGGTTATATGTGAAGCCTCCCTGAGCCTGTTTATGGAGAAGTTTTTTCCGTAAGACTCACAAATCATTTTCAGGCATGCAGGTCCGCAATCCATGGTATCGTGCTGCTTATAAAAAGGGAATCCCATAGCTACTCGTATTTCAGGGCATTTACAGGGTTGGATCTTAAAACCTTCAGGGTTCTTACCAGAAGGATGGTCGAGACAAAAACTGTGACAGTAAGAACACAAAGCAGCATAACCCAGACGCTTACATTCACCCGGTAATAAAATCGGCTGTTAAGCTTGAATTCCAGGGCAGATCTTTATATACACCAGCCAACATCATTTCATATTGAAATTTTCCAACATTGACCCTGATCGTTTGGCACAACTTCAAATCGTTTTTGAAATATTCCTTAAAGGCTTTCTCCGAGATATATAAAGGGTTCTTTAATTTTGGGCTGTTCTTCAGATTCCCCCTGATCAGATCCAGGTTCAGAATTTCAAAAATTTCAGGATCTGCGCAAATAAAATCAGAAACCTCATAAATTTTTGTCCCGTAAACCTTTATTTTATCGGGCATATACATATTATGTACTACCCTGGCCATTTTCAGGCATTCAGGCATCTTTGCCGAAAGCATTGGCCTGATAAGGGCCGAACCCTGCGGCACTTTCATCCCCTTGGAATCGGTGATGATGATCCTGGAAAGCTGATGGTAATTCGGGAAGCAGCGGTTATAGCTTCCTTCATTGATTGCATATACAAGCAGGACAAATGCAGCTGCGAGTCCGAGTACCAGGCCTGCAAGGCTGATGACCGAATACGTTTTGTTGTTGACGATGGTCCTGTAGGATGTTATCAGCGCATTTCTTATCATTGGATTAGCTTATAAAACATCACAGAAGTTATATTCCCCGGTAACAAGTTCATAGTTGCTTATTGGCGGACAAAAGATCCTGTACAGGCAATCCATACAGGGTTTTACCTGCATCCTGGTCAGGTTCCAGCTTTTTCCTGAATTTAGTTCTTTTTTGACCAGTTCGGAGATGCTGTTTTCGTCCAGGTTCCCTAGTGCTTCATGGTTCAGGTTTGCAAAAGCATCTCCATTGGTCTTTATAAACATCCTGCCGTATAGATGTTCATTGATAAGGGACCTCGAAAAGATCTGTTGTTGATTTGGCTTCAGGTTGAGGATGTCTTCACCCGACAGGTATACATTATCCCTGAAGAAATCCCGGTTATTTCCATCATAGTAAGGCAAAAGAAAAACTTTCTCATCACCTGGTTCCTTTAATTGTTCTGAAACTTCCTTGTATTCCTTCAATGACCGGATGATGAAATTCAGGTCAATCTTTTTCTGCTTTTTAATGTACCCAGGCTGCTGCCTGATTTCCTGAAGTGCTGAAAAGCCTCCCGGGAATGTGATATAAAGGGAAATTCGGCTGTTCCCGAGCTTAAGCAGCCTGGATAGTATTGAAGGGTCATGGCAGGGGAGGGGCAGGTGAAAATTGACTTTCAGCATCAGTTTTCTTATGCCTGAAATCAGGCTGTCGGCTTGTGAATAACGGCTCAGGTCCGAACCGCTGAAATCAAGTACAAGTCCGCTGGAACCTGAAAGGAATGAGCATGAGTTGAATATCTTCTCCAGGGGAAGTTCGCTGTATTCCAGTGGATTATATGACAAGCAAGAAAACTGCTGTGCGGCATACCTGTACTCAGAGCAAAGCTGATGCTTGTCCTGGTTTACGAAAAAGCATAAATTCCGGAGATAGTCATCCGCAGAAAATGAAGGAAAATCTTTTGGAGGAGGGTAGTTTTTAATTATTGGTTTAGGCCTGGTAATCAAAGGTTTGTTCTCTTCCCTGCAGGAGACAATATCACCGCTGAACGAACATTTGATATCGGAGATCAATGCCCTAATGATTTTATCAGACGAAAGCAGATCGACAGGGGCAAGGAACCCGGTTCCGGAATCTTCCAGATTTCTGACCACCCCGGCTATCATAGCTGAATCTCGATACTCGAGTATGGTGTGATTTAATGAATTGTATATCAATGAATCATTACCGGCCATAACAGAAAAAGTATATGGTTCAAGGTAAAGATATTGTTTTTCTTTATTTCGGAAGGAATGCTTCATCCCTGATTCGTACAAATAGTTTCTGGTCTTTCTCGAGATAGTTGAAAATCTGAGAGAGATGGGCACTGAATTTATGTTTGTTCATGAAAAATTCACAGACGGGAACACCTTTTTCCACACCGGTATTAAAGATGCATTCCTTACAGTTATCTGAAAGGTAACACTGGTCGCATAGTTTCTTTATTTTCTGAAAATAAGTGTTATATGTGGTTGTGATTTTTTTTGGATCAATATCAATAGTTGCATCTTTCACTTTTCCCAGTTCGAAGATTCTGCTGATGTGTTCGCATGGATAGATGCCACCGTCGGCACTCATATAAATTCTAAGCTCAAAAGGTGAGCAAGTGGCCGTAGGGATGTATTTCCTTGAATCCCTGTGACTTGTAAGCGGGTTGAGGAGTTGCTTGGGCTTTCGGTATACAAAATTTCCAAATCGTTCAAAAAGTTCAGATGTTTCTGATACAAAAGGATGACGTGTAAACATCTCATGGATATAACAGTTGTCTTCGTGTGCAGGTACATCTGTTTTTACGAATGTTTCTTCGAATTCATCCCGAAACTCTTCAACGACACCTGTTGTTGTTATGCTGGAAGTTATAGGCGTTTTTCCGAAGTTTGACGAAAAATATTCGTAGATCGACTTCAGGGAGTTACGGTTATGCCGTACAGTGAGGAAAATGACCCGGCGGTCGAAATAGTCAGGGTAATTCTTGCGCACCATTTCTATATTACGGCTGACTGGAAGAAAAGAAGGTTTTTTATTGGTTTTAAGCACTCTGAAAGAGTTTGCGAAATCATCCCCGTCGAGGCTGATAGCAAGTTCAAAATCCTTTTCAGCCAGGAAACCTATGTATTTTTTCAGCAGTAAACCGTTGGTGGTCATTGAATATTTGATGTTCAGATCACTGCTTTTATTTTTTTCGATAAAATTGACAATGGTTTCAATGAAGCCGAAGTTTTTCAATGGTTCTCCCCCGTAAAAGCTTACTGCAAGTTGCTGGTCAGTGTTCGCTTTGCGTTTTTCAAGAAGCAAAGCCAGCAGTTTGAGGGCGTCTTCGGTGCGGATGTTACTGCGGTCCCTGGTCTTATTAAAATAGAATTTACTGTAGGTACAGTAAACGCAATCAAGGTTGCAGTCTTCGGTTGTTTCAAAAATGACCTGTTTGGTCCTGGCAAGATTTTGTTCTATCCTGTTTTTTGGGATTAAGCCACTGCGGTTTTTAAGGGGTCCTGGTTTGAAGAACCCGTGCTTTTTGTAAAATCTGAATTTTGAAAGGTAATATTGAACTTCGGCCTGATCGAATTTTCCAAGGCCCGGAATTTCTAATGTTTTATCTGTTTTTATTCCTCCAAGGAATGCTTTCCAGCGAAGGGAATTCTGGTGCAGATCCAGAAAATAATTGATAAGCGGGTGGGAGTGAATGAATTGCCTGTTATGGGAGCTGTAAAAATAGGTATTGCCTGAGGACGTAGTAAATGGTGTGGCTGCTCTCATGATTGTTTGTTGCAGGGCAAAATAATCTTATCAGCCTTGCAAATATACCTATTTAACAAGTTGAACGAATGAAACCGGGAAAGGATCAATCGGGTTTGTTCTTATTCTTTGCTGAATTGTAGTTTGGACCATCAGGGCATGCGCAAACTTCATTTGACGGACCCTGGGAGTAAACTGTAACGGCTGGAGCGGTGGTTGAACAGATGCATTTCAGGTCGGTTCCGCCGCGAACATTTGACAGTCTGCTTTTGTTGATTTCGGCATTGTACAGGTTGATCAGGTTTAAAGCTTTCATATTTGTGTTTTTTTAGGTTTTTCGTTGTGTTATATGAATATAGATAAGCAAAGATCGTACCAAATATGTATAAAATTGAAAATCAATGAAATAATAAAAATTGACTTTTTAAAAGTGTAAAATATTTTTACACCATTGTAAAATATTTTGACAGTTATGTAAAATTTTTTTACACTTTCGAAAGATCTTACACTTTTTTAATTCGGAGATAATCTGTGATGCCTTGCTGGCAGGATCAGGAACGGAGAGTACGGATTATAAGAACCTCTGCCAGGAGAAAGAGAAGGGTAAGCAGGATGAGCCATTTAGAAAGGGGAAAACCCAGATTAAGCTGTTCAACCTGCCTGGTTAATGAGATTCCACTTGATTTCAGAACAACAAAGTTTGTAAGATTGAATTTGTTAATGCCTGCTTCAACTTCCTGAACTGTATAAGAGCTCAGGTCTGATTCTTTCCTGTTATAATTAAATGCCAGAACTGTAATCTCTTTGTTCCCCTGATATAACGTATACCACCCTGACTCATTGATCTTTTCGTGAATGATTACCTGCATAGTTTGTCCCGAGTTTCTTATTTCGGGAATAAATTCATAGGAGCTCTGCCATTTTTTAATTTTTACCGGATTCCTCTCACTCATTGAATCTGATGGAAGTACAAGTATCTCATTTTTATCGGTATTATAATATAGTGGAGTGGTGATATTACTCAGAAAAGCTATCCTGAACATAACAGGGACAAAGAGCAGATGTTGCTGAAAATTAGTGGAAGACGCATCCAGGGAGGAGGCAAACAAATAAAGCTTTCCTTTCCCAATATCGGAGGATGCCAGGAACGGGAAACCGTTTTGCAGCCTCATAAGAATGATAGCAGGATTGCTAACTGAATTATTAATAATACAATACCTTGAAACAGATGGCAGGTCGGCATTTTCGGGAATATGGATTTTGCCTGCTGCATCCTTGTCAAAAACTTCCTTAAAAACCAGATTTTCAAGATCAACAGAAGCCACTCTTTGTTTCATAGTATCATTTTTCCCAAAGATTGGGGCACCTGATAATTTCAGAAATGAATTTAATTTTTCGTTACTGTTATTTACATCCGGAAATACGCAAACGGTACCGCCTTTTTTAAGAAATAGTTGCAGCTCGTCAGACAACCCGGAGGAAAAATCCTGGATGCTGTTCAGGATAATGAGATTTTGCTTGTTGAAGGAATTGTAGTCGACCTGGGTTTCAGTTGATTGTTGAAAATGAAAAATAGAATCCAAACTAAAAAGGGAAGAGAAAAAATGATCAGGGGTTTTGCCGTAAATGTTCAGGACATTGATTTCTTTGGAAATGACATAAGAAAAGTAGAATATATCATCATAAGTGACAGGGTAGTCTGCTATCTCAAGACGGCCCAGTTGGAAGCCGCTTTTCTCTTCAGTATAGGGAAGGGGTATTTCGGCTGAGCCGGAAGCATCGATGCTGAAGCTGGTAACGGCTTTTTGGTTGTTATTGATTGTTAAACGGAGAGGAATTTTCTCAAGTCTTTCACTTCCGCAATTTTTTATTCTGACAACAAGCTTAACTGCCTCTCCCGGCCTGTGAACCGGGGTGGCAAACCATGCAGAATCAATGAAAAGGTTATTTTGCTTATTTGATTCAACGGGGACAATTATATAATGGGCGCTTGAATCGGGTCTCAGGTTAGTTAAACCGGTTGTGCTTTTCTGCATATCGGAGATAATAAACGAAACACAATTGCCTTCTTTCTGTTTTGAAAAGAAGTCCTTTTGGCGGTTTATTATATCCTTCAGGTTAACAGATGCATAAGAGATCCTGACCTCTTTAAGCAATGCCAGGAACTCCTCGCGGCTGACAAATTGTGAATGCCTGCTCTCAAAATCATTCGTCATCAGTTGAAACACATCCGATGATTTATACGCTGAAACAATTTCCGAAGCTTTCTTCCTGGCCAGGTCAAGTAATCTTCCCTGTTTCCCGCCTGCTTCCATTGAGAATGAATTGTCGACATACACGCTTACTGCCTGAAATCCGGCCTTGTTGTTCCCTTTTATAGCCGAAGAAATGAATGGCTGAGCAAAAGCCATGACAATAGCCGAAACAGCCAGTAGTCTGGTAAGGAGGACCAAGAGTTGTTTTAGTTTGGAGCGCTTCTTCGTCTCCATCTGGATCTGGCTGAGAAAGCGAACATTGGTAAAATACTCTTTCTTGTAACGGCGCAGGTTGAACAGATGGATCAGGACAGGAATAATAAGCGCGCTGAAACCTAAAAGGAAATACGGGTGCAGAAACTCCATCTGATATGCATTGGCCTGACAAAAGTACTAAAAAGGGAGAGCCCTCAATAAAAAAGGCCGCCGCACAAGGGCGGCAGCCTTTTATTCAATATAAGGTTGAATGTCAGATTACTCCCTGGTCGATCATTGCATTTGCAACCTTGAGGAATCCGGCAACATTGGCGCCTTTAACATAGTTAACATAGCCATTCTTGTCTTTGCCGTGCTTAACGCATTGTTCGTGGATGCTGCACATGATCTGATGAAGCCTGTCATCGACTTCTTTAAGTCCCCAGCTTAGTTTCATCGCATTCTGTGACATCTCTAATCCGGAAGTGGCAACTCCTCCTGCATTTACTGCTTTCCCGGGAGCAAACAGAATCTTATTCTCAAGAAAGATTTCAATTGCTTCAGGAGTCGAAGGCATATTTGCACCTTCAGCAACGCATTGTACTCCGTTTTTCACGAGAGTGATTGCATCATCCTTGCCAAGTTCGTTTTGTGTGGCACAGGGCAGTGCAATATCGCATTTCACTTCCCATGGGCGTTTGCCCTGGTGGAACTGGGCACCTGGAAACTCATAGGAATAGGGTTTCACGATATCCTGGTTGGAAGCGCGGAGCTCAAGAAGATAATCGATCTTTTCACCAGAAATACCGTCAGGATCATGGATATAACCATCAGGCCCTGAAATTGTTACAACCTTACCGCCAAGTTCGGTAGCCTTTATTGCAGCACCCCAGGCAACATTACCGAATCCGGAGATACAAACGGTCTTTCCTTTGAACGTTTCGCCTTTAGTTGCAAGCATTTCCTTGGCAAAATAAACTGCTCCGAAACCAGTTGCTTCCGGGCGGATCAGGCTGCCTCCCCAGTTGAGTCCTTTTCCTGTGAGGACTCCGGTATTTTCCCTTGCAAGCTTTTTATACATTCCGTAAAGGAAGCCGATCTCACGTCCGCCAACTCCAATATCACCTGCAGGCACGTCGGTTTCAGGGCCGATGAGTTTCCATAGCTCAAGCATGAAACCCTGGCAGAAACGCATTACTTCTGCATTTGATTTGCCCTTGGGGTCAAAATCTGAGCCGCCTTTTGCGCCGCCCATCGGAAGGGTTGTAAGGCTGTTCTTGAAGATCTGTTCAAACCCCAAAAACTTTAAAATGCTGAGGTTAACGCTTGGGTGGAATCTTAAGCCTCCTTTGTAAGGGCCAATAGCGTTATTGAACTGGACTCGGTAGCCACGGTTCACCTGAACTTTTCCGCTATCATCAACCCAGCTGATCTTAAACATAAGAACACGGTCGGGCTCAATTATCCGTTCAATGATATTTGCAGATTCAAAATGTGGATTTTCATTATACACATCCTGAATGCACTCAAGCACTTCGCGCACAGCCTGCAGGAACTCAACTTCGCCTGGATTTTTTTTCTCCAGGTCGCTCATAATTTTTTCAAGGTTCATAGTGATTCAGATTTAGATTATTAAAACGTTAAACGATTTTACCAGATCGAAAGATTGTTAACAAAATAACAACTGACAAAATTAAGGTGTTTTTTAAGAACAACCAAACAAAACCATTGTTTTTAGACTAGGACCCGGCTTTTTTCATGGTGCTCTGACCCTCCAGGCCGAGCGGACTGCCTTTGCTGTATTTTAAGGAGTTGATGACCATCCCTTCTTCAGAATAATACAGCTCCTCACCATCTTTCACATTGTTTTTGTAATGTGTAAGCTGTTTGATCTGTCCATTAGAATAATATACTTTTTGCACCCCGTCTCCATTCTTAAAATCACCCTGTCCGGTCACTTTGCCGAATTCATCATAGTATAGCCATACACCGTCATAAAATCCATTGCTGAAATGCCCGTCAATTTTCAGAATACGAGTCGGATACCATTCCTGAAACAGCCCGTGAGGCTTTCCGTTCAGATAATTCATTTCCTGAAGGAGATGAGCGTACCTGTCCCAGGTCCTTGCAACTCCGTTCTGCATACCATTATTATAAGTCTGAAGTTCTTTCTGGTATCCCGACTGGAAATAACGTATAAGGGTGCCCTCGAGCTTATTGTTCACATAAGTGCAGGTCATCATTGGTTTCCCGTTTTCATAATAATACCTGGCCTGACCGTCATATTTCCCTCTTTTAACTGTAATTTCCGATTTCACGGCACCAGAACTATAGTATTCTTTATTCACCCTGGTACAGGAAAAGCATAAAGAAAGCATGGAACAAAGGATAAGCCAGGAAATTGTTGTTTTCATCTTAATGTTTAACAAAGATTTTGAATCAGATATCAATTGATGTATAGAGTTTCACAGCACCAATAATGCCCATAATGAGCATCTGAATAGCGATCACTGTGAGGATCAGTCCCATTACCCTTGTAATGATCATTATAAGTCCCTCTCCCAGAACGGCTGCAATCTTTTTTGCCGAAAGGAAAAGCAGGAATGTAATAAAACAGATCAAGGCAAAGATCAATATAACAACAACAACATTCGTGATTGTTTTATCTGAACCTACAAAGTTCATGGCTGTTGCAATTGTTCCCGGTCCGGCGAGAAGGGGCATACCGAGGGGTGTTACTGCAATATTTGAAAGAGCTCTTTTCAAATCTTCGGGGTTCATCTCCTTCTGCACTTTGATCTTGGATTCTTCACCGTTGAGCATGTGATAGCCGATAAAAAAGACAATGATCCCTCCTGCAATCTGGAACGCCGGTATAGTTATCCCGAAGACCCTGAAAATGAAGTGTCCGAAAATACAAAATGAAGCGATTATGATGAAGGCCGAGACGGATGCCCTGAAGGCCATCCATCTTGCTGTTTTGTCGTCAAGTTCATCCACCATGCCGATAAAAATGGGTAAAATTCCAAGTGGATTAAGCATTGCGAGAAAACCAATGAAAACGGTTGAATAATGAAGAAGGTCGGAATGAATTTTCATATTTTCTTTCTGGATTTTTTATAGGCTTCACATTCACTTATAAATGTCATGGCGAGCTTTCCGCAGAGAGGATTGCCATTATCCATTCGTTCGGGATGCCATTGAACACCAAGTAAAAAATTTTTCCCTTCAGGGTTCAGCCATTCCACTGCTTCGATTAACCCATCGGAAGAACGCGCACAAACGGTGAGCAGGGGAGACAGGAAGTCGACTGCCTGGTGGTGGTTGGTAGTAACTGATGCAGAATCAGTGGCAACGACCTCATACAGCCTGGAATTTCTCTGGATATAAACTTCGTGAAAGCAATACCGGTAATCCCGGCACATATGTGTAACCTTCTGCCCGTAATCAGTCGGGATATCAACAATAAGTTTTCCGCCCAGGTAAACATTGATAAGCTGATTTCCCCTGCAGATACCGAACACAGGCATTTTCAGGTCAAGAGCGCTGCTGAGAACCGCCATCTCCAGGCTGTCGCGGCGTAAATTGAACCCCGTACACCTTGGGGATTCATTTTCTTTACCATACCATCCGGGGTAAACATCCTCACCACCCGTAAGAAGCAGTCCATCGCATTTTCTGATTTCTTCTGCAGCTACATTTACATTAAGATTGAACAGATTTACGATTTGAATATCAGGGCAATTTTTTTTTAACCAGTTGATGTAATTCGGTGAGGCTTTGGAAACAGCTACCCTGATGATATTACTGTCATCTCTGCATGAGGTCAGATAAATGACCGTCAGGCAGATAATAAGCAGAAATGATAAATGCCTGAACGTTGGTCTCATGATTGCGGAATTTTATCAAAAGTATAAAAGATCAGGTCTTCTTTTTCTCGAAATAATGAAAATTTTGGGTTAAAAGGAGATATTTATCACTGAACCGATTTTCGGTTGTACAGATTGACAGTTCATCTACAACAGGTTTAGGGTTTTTTGTCAATCGGAAATCCAGCAGTATCCTGTGAGGAGGCTTTGAAGGTAAGGGTTTTACGATCAAGGTTCTTTCTGGCAGAATCCCTTTCTCACCAAACATTTCAGTCAGAGCTTGTCCGTCCCCGAAAGGGAGAATGAGGCAGAGAGATGAACCGGGATGCATAAGTTTCAGAGCCCAGGTAAGAAGAGATCTGTTAGTAAGCGTGGTTTTATGCCTGGCAAGCAGGCGTTTTTCCGAACCAGGTTTCAGAGAATCAGTAAAAAAAGGCGGGTTGGAAATTATAAGGTCATAAGTTTGTTCACATATCGAAGAATGTTCTTCAAGTGAACGGTGAAATACAGATAAGCGATCGGCCCAGGGAGAGGATGAAAAATTTTTCCTCGCTTCTTCTACAGAGTTCCGATCGATATCTATGGCATGAATCATTGCACCAGATTCCTGTGCAAGCATCATTGACAGGACACCGCAGCCTGTGCCGATGTCAAGCATCGTAAGCGACGATGAAGCCTCTGCCCAGGAACCAAGAAGCATGGCATCGGTCCCGACTTTCATTGTTGAGTGAGAATCTTCAACCTGGAAATGACGGAAACGAAAAGACATATCAAAGGTAAATTTCAATCAGACCTTCAGGTGCCTCGATACGTAGAATTTTATTCAGCCTGTCGACCTCCTTGATGGTCTCATCAATAACAGGTATCAGGATTTCTTTTTCCCCAAAGAGTATCTGGAACAAAGCCTGATGTTTCAGGTCGAGTACCGATTGCACCTTACCCAATTCACCAAAGTGTTCATCAATAACCAGAAAACCAACGATCTCGTGATAATAGAATTTATTCCCCGTAAGTACAGGCAATGTCGAAACAGGCAGGTACATTTCACTGCCAGTGTATTCTTCAGCTTCATCCGCAGAAAGTACATCAGCAAAGGAGAATATAGCTGAATTCCTGCTTTTTAACTCCACGCCTGTGATAAAAAAAGGAATCCGTTCACCATAAACATCCAGGTAAACGGATTCAAGTTTCTGATAATTTTCAGGTTCATCCACATCGAGGTGAACCATCAGATGACCTTTATTACCGATGGTTTTAAGAATCTTTCCAAGGTAATAAAAATCGGTTTTCTGCATTGATTAAGCTTTGGTTAAGCCTGATCCTGTGTTGGTTCCTGAGCCGGAGCAGCCTCATTGCTTTCTGCCTGGGCTTCAGCGACAGGGACTACAGCGGCAGGAGCTGAAGCGGCCTGCTGGGCAGCTGCAATCTCAGCGCGTTTTTTAGCAACAGCCTGGGCTTTTGCTTCGTTTAATTTGATTTCGTTCTCATGAAGCTGTTTGCGGGTATCTTTGAGGCTGAGTTCGTATTCCTTCTTTTTCGAAGAAATTTTTGCCTCTTTTTCCTGCAGCCAGTTCTGAAATTTGATCTCGGCCTGTTCTTCAGTCATGGCTCCTTTCTGAACGCCTTTCAGAAGATGGCTTTTGTAAAGGATACCTTTATACGAAAGAATAGCCTTGACCGTGTCGGTCGGCTGGGCTCCATCGTTAAGCCAGGTGATGGCTTTGGTGAAATCAATATCAATTTCGGCTGGCTTTGCTAACGGGTTGTAGGTGCCAATCTTTTCGATAAACTTTCCGTCCCGTGGTGCACGACCATCCGCAATGACAATGTGGTAAAAAGGCTGACCCTTCTTACCTCTTCTCTGTAACCTGATTTTGGTTGGCATACCTAATTGATTGATTAAATGAATAATTGAACTTTACACTTCCTGTTAAATCAAACAGGGGTGCAAAGGTCGGGAAATTAAATCAATCTGCCAAAAGCTAAGCGAACTATTTATCGAACTTGATGTACTTATCCTTTGAAGTATAGCAGAACGGGCATTTATCCTCTGGCTTAACCTGGTCGAATGTATTTCCGCATTTAGGGCATACCCAGTAAACCTTGGCAAGGCTCTTAATGTCATTCTTGTTCAGTGCATTCAGGGCGTTGGTATACATGACCGAATGTTTTTTCTCGGTCTCCATTGCCCAGCGAAACGACTTGATGGCATCTGTGGCATTTTCATCCTTTGCAGCCTTGACAAAATCAGGGTACATGGTTGTCATCTCATAATTTTCACCCTTTATTGCATCCTCCAGATTTTCTTTTGTTGTTTTAACAGTGAACTGGGGTGTAACGGGGTCGGCTTTACCGCCAAGCTTTTCAATCACTGCTTTATGATTCAGCGCATGGATAGCTTCGGCCCTGGATGTGGCCTGAAACATAATTGCAACAGGGATGAATCCCTCTTTTCTTGCCTGGTCGGCATATGCAGCATATTTTGCCGAGGCTGTGGACTCACCCTTAAATGCAGCTTTCAGGTTTTCAATCGTCTTTTCATTTGCAGCAAAAACCGGGATCCCTATGGCAAGCATAAGGAAAATCGAAACTAAACGTTTTGTTCTCATACTATATCATTTTAATTTAGGTGGCGGATTAAGGTAAACGGATCTCAGATCCCGATCATAAAGTCAAGTACGAGCTTTCCTCCCAGAAAGCCTGTAATGGTTATAAAAATTACCGATAGCAGTGACAGACCAAAGGGAATATATTTGTACATGGTGTTTTCGGTTTTCCAGTAAACCATAATGATCCTTGCCAATGTGGCTATTATAATCGCCACAAGAGAGAACGTTGCGAACAGTTCATGCTGTTCTTTGACCTGCATGGCTTCTCCTTCCATCTGTGTGGTCCCTGCAATGAAATAACCTGTACCCCAGGCTGCAATTGCTCCCAGCATTCCAAGTATCTGCAGGTAATACCCGGCTTTTGACAGGCAGGGATCTTTTTTGTAAATGAGGGCAACCAGGTCGAACAGGAATGCCACGGTGATCAGTGCAAGCGGAAAATGAACCGACATTGGATGAAAATGTGATGCAGGTATCATAATTATTGGGTTTAAAGCAAAAATAGCAAATACCATGAACTATTCCAAGTGCAGTTTAAAAAGAAAGGAATTTTAAGTTTTCAACAATCTCCGGGACAAACCATTTTACGGGTATTTTTGGAATTCGGTTTATTCCCCTGAAATTATTTTCAAGATGCAGAATTTCACCCATTTACATGTCCATTCCCAGTATTCTATCCTTGACGGGGCCTGCGATGTAAAGGCTCTTGTTAAAAAAGCTTCCTCCCTGGGAATGAAAGGGGTAGCAATAACCGATCACGGTAATCTTTTCGGAGCCAAAGCCTTTCTTGAAGCCGCATCAGGCATTAAGGATTTCAAACCTGTGATTGGCTGTGAGACTTACGTCGCCAGAAGGTCGATGAGTGAAAAGATCGATGTTTCGGACCGAAAAGGAGAGCATCTCATCCTGCTTGCAAAAAACCTCCTGGGATATCACAATCTTGTTAAGCTCATTTCAGCCTCATGGGTTGATGGTTTTTATTATAAACCGAGGATCGATAAAGAATTGCTTAAACAATACCATGAAGGCCTGATCGCTTCATCAGCCTGCCTGGCGGGTGAGATCCCAAGGGCTCTCCAGGCCGGAAATATTGAAAAAGCCGAGGCGGCAATTTCAGAATACAAGGAGTTGTTCGGCGAGGATTTTTACCTCGAGCTTATGAGGCATAAAACAACTGACCCTACCCGCGACTCCAGTGTGTATGAGCGTCAGGCTGAAGTATGCAAAGCCCTGATCTTACTTTCCCGGAAATGCGGGGTAAAGCTGATTGCCACGAATGATGTTCATTTCCTCAATGAGGCTGACGCTGAAATGCATGACCGCCTGCTTTGTGTTAACACCGGGAAGTTCATTGATGACCCAGGCCGTTTGAGGTATACCGGCCAGGAATGGCTGAAGAGCCGTGATGAAATGTATCAGCTGTTTTCAGATATCCCCGAAGCGCTTGAAAATACCATGGAAGTCCTTGACAAGATCGAGGTATACGACCTGAACAGGGATCCTATCATGCCTGATTTTCCCCTGCCCGAAGATTTTCATGATGCAGATGAATATCTCAGGCATATAACTTATCAAGGAGCGGAAAAAAGATA
>SESA01000195.1_pt1 | contig 42254 bp, 36 predicted proteins | sample 3171451 | NCBI WGS metagenome assembly SESA01 (sample SAMN06051862, study PRJNA518727) | freshwater metagenome | biome: subpolar coniferous forest; feature: holomictic lake; material: water; isolation source: holomictic Lake 227, 8 m depth | place: Canada: near Kenora, Ontario | collected...
GAAATTCGCGTTGTGTTTTTGGTCCCGCTACATAAAAGCCCCAATTTCGCTTGTCAACTCCCAGACTATCTGCAATCTTCTCTGTTAAAGTGCCGATTGTCTCGGTTTCGCTAACGTCTCCAAAACAGAATGGCTTCCGCCCGGGAATTGCGATATGAACACAAGTAGGAGATTTTTCGCAAGCCTCGTCGATTTTGGTTTGGATCCTCCCAATGTGACGAGATTTATCCTTCTCGACCGAGTGAACACGATCCAACTTCTGCGCCGCTCGGTCCGTTTTGATACGAACATATTTCTTTCACCAACGTGTATCATTCGCGCTAGCTCTTCTACCTTCTCTTGGATTGCCTTGGAAGATCTTACCTTATCTACCATCCGATGATACATTCGCCATCCCTTTTATAATCTTTCTTAGTAGATTCATGCCCATTCACCGAAAAGCCAAGGTTTATTTTCCCCCTAACAAATGATCACACCACTGATGACTGCCACTGCCCCCATCAATAATGAAGAAGTCTACCAGCCTGCCGAGGATACCTATCTCCTCCTCAGAGTCGCACTAGCCGAGGCCAGGCCCGAGGACGGCGTGCTGGAGATTGGCTGCGGCAGCGGCTTTATCTCCCAGGAGCTGGGCCCAAAGGTGGCCCGCCTCCTGGCCACAGATATAAATCCCCATGCCGTCCGGGCGGCCAGAGCCAGGGGAATCGAGGTCATAAGAGCGGATCTGTTCCGGGGAATCAAAGGAAAGTTCGACCTGATACTCTTCAACGCACCATATCTGCCCACCCAGTCGCAAGAGCGAACCGGTCAATGGATAGACTACGCCCTGGACGGAGGCGAAAGCGGCCGGGATACGGTGGATCGATTTATCGAGGATCTGGCTCTGCATCTGCGGCCCGGCGGTAGAGCACTGCTGCTCATATCCAGCCTGACCGGGCTCACTAAAGTACAGGAGACGGCAGCCTCTGTCGGGCTAACCGCTGAGGTGGTGGCCGACGAAGGGTGCTTTTTCGAGCGGCTTTACGTTCTCCGGCTGGGAACCATATATTCTTCTTCCGGATCAGGCTCCGGAGCAACATAGGGCGGCATGGCATCAAGCAGGCAGACGAGCTTATCCAGCACCTCATTTACGCCCTGACCGGTCTCGGTGGACATGTGCAGCATATCTTTATCTGCTCCAAATCTCAATATGTCTGCCTTATTGGCCACAACCAGAACGGGCAGCGTTAGCCAGTTCTTGAGATCTTCGGCCAGAGAAAGCTGCGAATCGATAAGATAGCCGCAGTGCTCACTGGGGTCCAGGATAAAGAGAACTACTCCTTGCAGATGGCTCAAAGCGGCTACCGTCTGCCGTTCAATCTCATTTCTCTCTTCCATGGGTCGGTCAAGCAGCCCCGGCGTATCCACGACCTGATACTTTTGATCGCCCCGCATGAAGTGGCCTACAAAGATGCCCCGCGTGGTAAATGGATACATGGCGATCTCGGGCCGCGCTCCAGTGACTCGCACAATGAAGCTTGACTTGCCCACATTGGGGTAGCCGGCGATGAGAATGGTCGGCACCGCCGGGTCTATGGTCGGCATCTTGCGCAGCAGGTTTCGAGCTTCATTCAAGAATAGCAGATCTTTCTCAATGGACCTCATGACCGAAGAGTAGCGCCCAAAGGCCGACCTTCGGGCGGGAGCAGTGTCCAGACCGCGGGACCTTCTAATATTGCCTACATACTCTTTTGAGATCAGTCTTATCTGACGGGAAGCCCAGCTCAGGCGAGACAGGCTGATGCGGATGCGATCCACTCCAGCGATTATGTCCGCCATCTCTCTGTAGAAGGGCGGCAGATTCTCAAAGGAGGGGAATTTCTTGATCAGGATGCTGAGATTGTCAGAGAGGATATTGCCGGCGTTTTGCACCATGGACTCGTCATCTGTAGCGCGAGAGGCACGCCTAAAGGACTTATTTAAAAGCTCTTCTGATGTGGGTACGGTTGGAAGCTGTTCGAACATTACATAGTAGGTTACTGGACTAGGGTTGATAAACCTTTAGGCGGCCACCCACCCCCCACCTCCCTGAAATAGACATTTATAAATGGTTTTCGGAAGGCTTAAATATTAGTTCTGTATCTATATAGATGAGGTGGCCTCTTGAAGAGATTAGGCACCGCTCTTCATGTTGTACAGAATAAATTGATTCTCCAGAGCGAGCAGATTGTTGGAAGCGAGACCAATATCCCCAGAACTAATTCCTGGGTTGTAGATCAGAAGAGGACCAGAGTCGGAAAGGTTTTCGATATATTCGGCCCCATTAATCATCCGTACATCATCGTTCGACCAAATAGAGGTGTAGATGCCGCTGCCCACGTCGGAAATAAGCTCTATATCGACGAGGCGCCGGGGAGAGATAGCAAGTGGAAGAGATTGAGAAGCTGAGAGAGATAGAGAGGGCGGAGCCGGAAAAGCTCAAAGAAAGGACCCGGCTCAAGCGCGAGAAAGAGAAGGTAGACGAGTTCGAGAAGTTCACTGTGGAGTGTCCGGAGTGCAAGAGCCACACCCTCGTGCGCGACTATGAGCGCGCCGAGCTGGTCTGCTCAGATTGCGGTCTGGTCATCGACGAGAATTTCATCGACCAGGGGCCGGAGTGGAGAGCCTTCGACCACGACCAGCGCATGAAGAGGTCTCGGGTGGGAGCGCCCATGACCTACACCATCCACGACAAGGGCCTCTCCACTATGATCGACTGGCGGAACAGGGACTCCTACGGCAAGACCATCTCCTCCAAAAACAGGGCGCAACTGTACCGGCTGAGAAAGTGGCAACGCCGCATCAGGGTCAGCAATGCTACAGAGAGAAACCTGGCCTTCGCCCTCTCGGAATTGGACAGAATGGCGTCTGCCCTGGGTCTTTCCAGAAACGTGCGAGAGACGGCAGCCGTTGTCTACAGAAAAGCCGTGGACAAGAACCTCATTCGCGGGCGGAGCATTGAGGGCGTGGCCGCAGCAGCGCTTTATGCCGCTTGCCGGCAGTGCAACGTGCCCCGCACCCTTGACGAGATCGCTGAAGTATCCAGGGTTTCCAGAAAAGAGATCGGCAGGACCTACCGATTTGTCTCCCGCGAGCTGGCACTCAAGCTCATGCCGACAAGCCCCATTGACTACATCCCCCGCTTCTGCTCCGGTCTGAATCTGAAGGGTGAGGTGCAGGCCAAGGGAATTGAGATCCTGCGCCAGGCAGCAGAGAAGGAGCTCACCAGCGGGCGCGGGCCCACGGGCGTGGCCGCCGCCGCCATCTACATCGCCTCCATCCTTTGCGGGGACAGAAGGACGCAGCGCGAGGTAGCCGATGTGGCGGGCGTGACTGAGGTTACCATCAGGAACCGCTACAAAGAGCTGGCAGAAGAACTGGATATAGAGATCATACTCTGATCTCATTTTGAATACCCGTAGCGGATCTGCGGGGTATTCAAAATGGCAACATTTTTTTTCAAAGCATTTCGGCAAACGCAGACGATGTGACGGCAGAGAGCAGGAAAGACAGGCCGATCAGCAAGAATACGACACCCCCAATTCTGGTAATCACTTTGCGATCGATCCTGCTCGATAGATATTTGCCCAGGAATATGGCCATGATGGATAGAAGCAAAAGCGCAATCATGACGCCTATGAAAACCATTTGAGGGTTGTATTCTGTGGCAAAGAGGGCGGAAGCGATCTGGGTCTTATCCCCCCACTCCGACAGGAAGATCATAGAGAATCCCGATACAAAAGCCCTCTTAGCGGAAAGGTTGCTCTCCGCTTCCTCATCCTGATCTCCTTTCAATATCAATATGCCAAAAAGTATAAACACTAAACCGGAGACGAGCTTTACCAGATGTAAGGGAATGACATTCGTCACCCAGGAGCCCACCAGGATGGCAAATCCGTCCGCCAGCAAAAAGGCCAGCATCACTCCCAGGAGAAGACGGAAGTATTCTCTGGTGCGAGAAGAGAGCAGCAGGATGGATAGCTGTGTCTTGTCGCCCATCTCGGCCAGCCCGACGGCCAGCAGCGGAATTATGATCTCATCAAGCGCGATTTAAAACACCTTTAAAAACACCTTTATCTTCCCCAGAAGGGGTCCTTCTTGCGCTTGATATCCAGGAAATTCTCCAGTACCTCGCGTTCGTCCTCCGCCAGCTTGGGCTTGAGCTCCAGCTCCACAATGCGAGCATGCTTCTCAGGAATGTTGACATAGAGGATATCGCCCTCATGGATCTGGCGACCTACTGTGGGCCCGTCGATGGATATGGCCACTTCCTGCCCGACGGTCGCGGAGCCGACGTTTTCATTGCGCGCCTGGATTCCTCTAATCTCACCCACATTGGCACCGTCTTCTCTCATCAAGTTGACATGGGTTCTGACCACACCGCCTATGATCTGCACACCTACAATGGCCGGCCGGGACTGGCGGAAGACGCAGTCCGGCAAAATACGGACGGCACCGGGCCGGATGACTGCCTCAAGCCGCTCCTGCTCGATGCGCATCTTCTGCTCTTCCGTCCATTGCTCATAGTTCTCCAGAATGGTGTAGATGATATCGCTGCAAAATGCTGGCACATTGGTCTTCTGAATCTCGCTGATGGCATCAGGCAAGATTTCCACATTAAAGGCTAAAATCGCGGAGAGCAGTGGGTCTTTGATGGCCGAAGCGCGGATCACATCCCTCCGGGAAACGGGCCCTACATCAGCATGATGGATGGCTATGTTCTTGGCCTTCAGCTCGCCCACCAGCGCTTCCAGCGAGCCGATAGCATCCGCTTTTAGGATCACGCCCTCGCTCTCTGCATCGATACGCACCGCTTCGAGCTCGGACTTCAGCTCCAGGGAAAGGGCCTCCACCTCTTCCACACAGGTAACCACTCGAATGGTTGATCCTGCCAGAGCGTTCTCCAATTTGGGTGCGGCAATCTTCACTCCAGACGCAGCAGCCACATGCTTTACCGGCAGGAATCTCTCTTCGCTACGAATCTCCGTCAGAGGCTTGGGTTTTAGCAGGGCTCTTATCTTTGTGACGATAGGCTCATGGGCCGTGCCCACAATTACCGTATCGCCCGAGTTGAATTCGCCGTTGTAGAGGATAACGTCTAAGGTCGTACCCAGACCCTTCTCCTCTTTTACCTCTAAGATAGTGCCCACACCAGGGCCGGTAGCAGTTAGCTTCAGATTATCCTTCAAAAATCTCTGCGCCAGCCCTACCAAAATCATGAGAATATCAGGTACCCCTTCACCGGTTATAGCGCTGATGGGCACAATTCCAATTGTTTTTGTGAAGTCGGTGATTCGATCATACCGATCCCCGTCAAATCCGCGCTTATAGAGCTCGCCCACCAGCTCGTAGATCCTTGTATCCAGCACCCCGGTTACTCTTTCATTTTGCACCTTGATGCTCTTGGCAAAGGGAGCGTTGGCTACAGGATGCCAGCCGCCGATGCGATCCATCTTGTTGGCGGCGACGACAAAGGGAGTCTTAAAGCGCTTGAGAATGGCCAGCGACTCGATGGTCTGGGGCTGGAAGCCCTCGTTTACGTCTACAATCAGCACGGCTAAATCAGCCAGAGAGCCGCCTCTACTCCGCATAGAGGTGAAAGCATGATGCCCCGGCGTGTCGATGAACAGCAGCCCGGGAATCTGCATCTCTTTGCCGAAATGCGATCCACAAAACTCCTGGATCACGCTTAGCGGAACCTCTGTGGCTCCAATGTGCTGGGTGATCAGCCCGGCTTCGCCCTTGGCAACAGCCGTTCCCCTGATCTTATCTAAAAGAGAGGTCTTGCCGTGGTCCACATGCCCCATCACCACTACTATGGGTGTTCTGAGGTTGGACTCGTCGTCCTTCGCTTTACCGGCTTTTTTGGACTTCTGTTGCATACGGTCGCGCCCTGAAAGAAGTAAGTCTAAAAATTACGTTTCATTCTTATGAATTTAAAAGCTCCGATGAGAGGAGGCAGAAATGCTTCCTGCCTGATCTCACTCGTAGAGCCATTCTTCATCTATTCGCTTGTAGGCTACCAGTTCGCCAGAGCAAAAATGCAGCGCTATCTCGCGAGCCGCGGATGCGGTAGAATCCGAGCCGTGCACCACATTTCGTCCGGTCTCAATGGCCAGATCCCCTCGAATAGTTCCAGAGACGGCATCTACCGGATTGGTAGCGCCGTTCATCTTTCTCATGGCCGTAATAGCGCCCCGCCCCTCAATTACCATAGAGACACAGGGGCCGGAGGTGATGAAATCTACCAGATCCTGGTAAAACTTCTTGCCTACGTGCTCCACGTAGTGCTCTTTGGCCTTCTCCACCGGCATTAGAGCGAGCTTCATAGCCACTATCTTGAAGCCTTTCTCCTCGATGCGCTGGAGTATCTTGCCAATGAGAGCGCGCTGCACACCATCGGGCTTTACCATGACAAAGGTTCGCTCTAACTCCGCCAGGGCTTATGCCCCCTTTCTGGCCCACTTGGTTTTTCTCGTTACACGGCCAAGGGCTACGTTATTCTCGCACTTAGCTGAGCAAAAGTAAAATACCGTGCCGTCTTTTTTGGCATAAAGCTTGCCCGTGCCCGGCTCGATGGTCTTACTGCAAAAGGAACACTTTCTCGCTTCCATCTTCCTTCACCTGCTGGTAAGCTTCTTGGCTTCTCTGGCAGTCTCGAGCAGCATCATGACATCGCCCATGCGGATGGGTCCCATGCAATTCCTGGTGATAATGCGGCCCTTGTTGTTGCCCTCCAGGATACGGCACTTGATCTGCGTCGCCTCTCCATGCATGCCGGTAACGCCGATGACCTCGATAACTTCTGCCGCTACTCCGTTCTCATCCTCCATCGGATCTCACCTACTTCAAAGCTGCGACTTTCTGGACGATTTCATCAAGCAACTCTTTTGCCTTTCCAGGCTCCACGATTGCCGCAGCGGCGCTCTTTACGCTAAGGCCTGCAGCAGCTCCAAGCTCGCTCTGCTTCTTGACATAGATATAAGGTGTCTTCTTCTCTTCGCAAAGAGCTGGAATATGTGCCACAATCTCAGGAGGGGTAACATCTTCGCCGACAATAACCAGGCGAGCCACACCGCGCTCGATGGCCTTGGTGGCCTCGTTGGTTCCCTTCTTTATTCTGCCTGTATCACGAGCCATTTCGAGGGCTTCAAGAGACATGGTGGCCAGCTCTGCTGGAACATCAAATCTTACGAATATTGGTCTTGCCATAACTTAATCTCCTTCCGGGCAGCTTGCCCATCATCATTCATCGCAATAGATCTGCCATTAGCTCCATATGTAAAAAGGTTGCGCTACGGCCCGAGAAGAGCCATCAGCACATTCTGCAGATTTTCCCGGGCCACAAGTCCGGATATTTCCACCTCGGAGCCAATAGTTGAATAGCTGAGATTGTTTTTCGCGGCGATTTCCTCTGCCTTGCTGCCCACACTCGCCTGGGGCTGCAAATAGCGGGCAAACAGATCAAAGCCCTGTTCCTGGGTTTTTGCTACTTTTACGCCCAGGTAAAATTCCTTGTATCCTCCGGAGAGGGGCATGCCACTACCGCCACTGCCCAGAGCCGCCACCTGCAGGTCAGCTTGCTCATCACCGATTAGAGTAAAGCTCTCTGCGGCCAAGCCTCCTGTGATCACATCTATGACGCTGCGCACAGAGTCCTGCGTCCCAAAGAGGGCTGGCTTCCCATACACGATTGCGTAATCGGTTCCTGCCGGAATCATCATGTAACTCTGATAGGGAATTACCAGGCCATTGTAGCCTACCACGTAGGGCTTTATCCCGTGAAACTCCGTCCAGGTACCATTGAAATTGACATGAGCCAGCTTTTCAATCTTGGTGCTGTAAATCTGGCTTCCATAGCTGAGGCCCAGGGACAGGGGCAGAGCTGCGGTTGCGGCATCGGTCAGATTCTGAGATGCACTCAGGTTGATCCAGTATGCCATGACGGTACTCTCCGGGGACATCTGCAGGACATCCTGTAGTCCCCCAAAGTCCCATTCCACTAAGCGGCCCTGTACCCCAAAGGTCTGCAAAGAGTCATTTCCCGATGGCACAATGTTACCGCCTTCGTCGCTTCCCCTCAGCACGAAACCTGCAAAGGCGGAGATTATCATGATTGCGCCTACAAAGATCGCAAAAGCCTTAGATTTCATCCGCACCTATGTCGCGAGACCAAATATTTAACGTTTCTCCGAGGACCAGAGGGGTTCATCCTGAACATAGCTTCTTTTCAGGCGAAGAGCGATCTCTGCCCTATCCAGTTCGCGACCGAGGTATCCGGCATGGTCCAGGCGGCTGACCAAACCCCGCTCGATGAGTGTATTGATGATGTCGCGAGCATTCCTTCCCGCCACAGTTTCACTGCCGTTTTGAGCCATAATCGATCCCTGGGTGAGAAATATCCTGAAGCTTCCACAGCCGTCTGGCTCGTAATTGTGACCTTCTTTTGCTTGCAGGAACGTTTCGGGCATGGCTTCCTCCGGCAGGTGTCGCTTCTCCTTCAAGATGAGAAGGTCGAGGCCCAGGTCTTTGGGAGGCGTGTCACGCTGTCGGGCCAGCAGCATCATTCTCGAAGCCAGGGCAAGCTCGTGCACGCTTCCTGTCGCTTTGGCGCTGAACTCCGGTGTGAAGAGAATAGAGGCCTGCATCTCCGCACCAAGAGCGGCTAAAAGGGCATTGACGCCGACGGTATCTGCATCCAATAGCTCAGTAACATTGCCCGCTCCAAAAAAGAGAGGGATTTTTGGATGGGCCTCTGAGAAGAGCCTGTACCTTTGCAGGGAAACGGCCATTCCTTGCAGAGGCGGGTCGAGAACAGGATCCGCGATAATGGTTATTCCCATCTTCTGGGCCAAGGCCAGGTTCTCCTCCAAACTAATGGAACCGGGACCAGGAATGATCACGGCCGGCGTGCCCGCCCTGGCCACCGCCTCGCCTACCAGGGGAAGATTGCCGGCGTTTAAGCTGAGAAGCAGATCTGCCCCGGCCTGCAGGCCCGCCAGGATCAACTCGCTCTTAATGGTATCAAGGCTTATGGGAAGATTTGTGGCCTTTCGGGCTATTTGCAGCGCGGCTTTCACCTGATTAGATTCGCCATCAAGCGGGATACCAAGGTCAATCATATCCGCACCCTGTTCCTCATAGTAGCGGATCCTTTTCGTCAACGCTGCAGGGCTGCAGCGCGTGGCATCGACGATCTCGGCCAGAACCTTCATGCGAGAGCTGCCCCCAATCTTGACATCCTTGATCAGAAGCGGCGCGCCGGCCCCGGCCTCCAGCCTCTCCACCTCGCCTTTGGCCCGCTCTCTCATATTTCCCTCCAATAGCTGACAAGCAGGAACGGAGCGGGAGAGCTCGATCTTCCCACCCGTAAGGTGATGCAGCACCTCTTTCAGGTCCGCCGCGTGCTTGGGCCCCAGGCGAATCTTGGCACCTAAGGCACGCTCCGCTTCCCGAAAATCAGCCGTTATGGCGCCGGGAATCAAGATAAGGTCGTAGCCCTGAGGGGAAGCGCACAGCAACAGCTCGGGCGTGATGAAGGCGGCCACCTCTACATCGGCCACCAGCACATCCGCATCTTTTGCAAAAGATCTGACCTGGGCTTCTGCCAGTCTGCCCGTGACCAGGAGGACTTTCATGGTAGAGGTATTGTCAGTCTGATTGCTTAAAGCAGTATCTTCCCGGTCAGGGTTATTCTTACCTCTTTGGTCTTGCCCTTTTGCAGCAGATGCAAAGCGCCAAGATCGGCCAGCCGGGCCACCTGGCGGGAGACGGTGCTCTCCGAGACATTGAGGCGCTTTGCGATATCGGTAATAGTAGTAGGCTGATTCATGATTACGTCCTCTAAAATCCTCTTTTGCCGGTCTTCCAGAACAGCAGTGATATTAGGCAGGCCGACCTCATGGAGGCTCCGATCGATATCGCTGTAGTTGGTGGTCTTAAAGATCTTCCCGGACGAGGAGAGGCAGGCGATTGCAAAGGCCAGGAAGATCTCTCGCGGCCCACCGGAGAGGTTGGCGATGACCTGGCCCTCCGCCTTCTCCAGAAGAGCTTTTAGAGAGACCACCATGCCCTCAAAATCCCGGTGATTGACACGGTGGATCTGCAGATCAATGGAGCTGTCGATCTGGCGGGAGAGGTCTCGGATGGCCTGCACCGTCATCTCGCCGCGCGTGTCCAACTCCACTTCGGGACGGATGAGGATGATGCAATCTTTGCCCTCCACTCCGTATTTCACAATCAGGGATACGATCTGGGAGGAATCGAAGCCTGAAAGGGAGATGTAGGTTTTCATTATGCAATAATACTGATTTAATGCATAAATGCTTTTCCATGTGACAATTGCATGATGCTGCAAATGGCCGGTCGGGCCCAGGGGCACGAGTGCGAGGGGGGCCACAGGGCATGAGCCCGTCCCTAGGGGGAGGCTCAAGCGCCGGGGGGTATTGGTAGTAGTATCTGGTGGGATCTCGTTTGCTTTTCAGGATTATATTCAGATGTGCTAATTTTAACCATTGGTTTACGGACTATCACCACAAAGACACAAAGGCACAAAGACGAATTTTTCATTGCTATCAATCAGATAGAATCTTTGTTACCCAGATATCTCTTGCTGCATGTTGAAGATCAACAGAACCCATATCGATGTCTTTTAGAAGGCCTACGATTCTATCTGCATTTGATTCTTTGTTTTCATAACTTACTTTCACAGGCATTATATCTTACTTGCATCTTTTCCTTTAAGAATTATCTGTCGTCCTGTCCATCTGCAGCGGATTCGACTCTGTGGTTAATAATAATGGCTGAATAATTATGCTCCGGTGATTTACGGAATAGAACCACAGAGTCGCAGAGCGCACAGAGGACGAACGAACGGAGACGACGATTAACCTGGATTTTGGATCGTAATGATTTTCCTTGCAGGTATTGGGGGGCAATAGCACTTAGTTGCAAAATTATGAAATTAATGCAATAATATACAGGTTTAAATGCGAGGGAATGTAATGGCGAGGTGATGCCGCAAAAGATCACACTGCGCCTCTGCCCTCCGGCCGCCTTTGAGATGCCTTACAGTGAGGGCTACCGGCTCTACTCGGCACTTCTGAGCGTCATGGGGGAGGGGGACTGTGCTATGGCCAAACACACGCACGACTCGCCCATCAGCTCCATCTCCCTGGGGCTGCTGGAGGGCCGGTTCCTTCGCTCGGATCGGGCAATGCACAAGGCCGTCGATGCGGGGGAGAGATACGAACTGGCGGTGGGGATAACTGATCAGACGAAAAGCACATTCATCCCGCGTACAAAGATATTAAACCTGAAGAGTCCCTGGACCTGAAACTATGCGGGAAAGGCATATCGTCACGGATAAAGGGGCTTACCTAGATGCTGTCATTGACCAATTGAGCGATGGCGACTTAGAGTGGCTAAATGAAGATTGCCCGGACGAAGAGAACAAGTCTGTCCCTTTTAAGCCGCTTATCTAGTAGTAATATTTTTCAGAAAGATTGCTGAGAGGTGTAGTCCCGAATTTTTCTTGGTGTCCATGATCTGTTATCTAATTCAGGCAGATCCTGTCACACGATCCCGATTTTCAATCTGAATCTGCGGACGTGTCTTTATGGTCACAGCTTGCGGATTTCATGTATTTGCGTAATACAGCAAGGACACCAAGAAGGTTTCGAGACTACTCAGTTTTATCTTGCCTGTTTTCACCAGATTCAGGGCCATGAACAGGCCAGACGGGCCAGAAGACGGTGAGACTGTACCCTCTGAGAGGCTCAAGTGCTGGACGGTATTGGTGATAGTAGCTGAATAATTAAACCCTGGTGATTTACGGAATAGAACCACAGAGTCGCAGAGCGCACAGAGGACGAACGAACGGAGAAGACGATTAACCTGGATTTTGGATCATAATGATTTTCCTTGCAGGTATTGGAGGGCAGAAGCTTTTAGTTGCAGTATTATGAAATTAATGCAATAATCGACAGGTTTAAATGCGAGGGGATGTAATGCCGAAGTGATGCCGCAAAAGATCACACTGACTCTCAGGCCGGTAGCTGCCTTTGAGATGCCTTACAGCGAGGGCTACCAGCTCTACTCGGCACTTCTGAGCGTCATGGGGGAGGGCGACTGTGCCATGGCCAAACACACGCACGACTCGCCCATCAGCTCCATCTCCCTGGGGCCGCTGGAGGGCCGGTTCCGCCGCTCGGATCGGGCCATGCACAAGGCCGTCGATGTGGGAGAGAGGTACGAACTGGCGGTAGGGATAACGGATGCAAAGGAGGCCCTGATCTTCCGCTCCATCATTGCACCTCTGGTTTTGAAAGAGCGAAATCTGAGGCTGGAGAAGGGAGAGCTGAGAGTGGAGGAGCTGGCCAGCTCTACGGCAAGCTTCGAGGATCTGATTAGATCAGCAGGGGAGAGCAAAGAGCCGTGTCTTGATTTTCAGTTCAAGTCGCCGACCTGCATTCAATACAAAAACACCAAGGTTTATGAGATGTTCCCGCACCGAGAGGCGGTCTTTCACTCGCTGTTGTCCAAGTGGAATGCAGTCTGCCCGATAGAGATGAAGATGAGCATGGAACGAGACGATATGGCCCGCTTCATGATCGAGAAGCCGCTCGTCTACGAGACGCACAGCATAGTAGTAAACACAGTCTTCGACAGGGTCAAAGGGCACCCAAGACCCATTATGAGGCAGGGATTCACAGGACGCTGCCAGTACACATTCACCAGGAATGCGCCGGGGGGCCTCCGGAATGGGATTGTGGCCCTGGCAAAATTTGCGGAGTACAGCGGGGTAGGGAGCGCAGTGGCCCGCGGGTGTGGAGCGGTGGCTGTAGACGTGGGAGTGGGAGTTGGTGTAGGAGCAGGGGGACGTTCAGGTAATGAAAAGGACATTCATTAACATTAGCTGATCCAGGGACCGAGGGAAAAAAGGAACGTTAATACATTTCGATACTAGCCCTGGGCATCGAAGCCCCTGCTGTCATTGATAGCAGATGCCAGTTGTCAGTCTTACGGCTGGCCACCCTTTAAAGATCTATAGGCATTTTTTGCATATAGACGGAGAGGTGGTTGATTTGCAAGAAGCTAATAATATAAATACTAATGAATTTAATGAAACGTCAATTAAAACAACAGAACCTGCTGCATCGCAAGCACCCGCAGCTATACCAGTAGCCGCGCCCGTTGCCTCTGAAAGTGTGCCGCAATCGAGCAAATTTTGCAGTGAATGCGGTGCCAAGATCAGTGCCAAGGCTGAGGTCTGCCCCAAGTGCGGGGTCAGGTCATCAACAACTGTCGTCAGCGGACATAACAAGACTACTGCAGCCTTACTGGCACTGTTTCTGGGGGGCATCGGCGCGCATAAGTTCTACCTGGGCAGGACCGGAATGGGGTTGATCTACCTGGTTTTCTGCTGGACACTGGTCCCTGCATTCATAAGTCTGGTAGAGGGAATACAGTTCCTGAGCATGTCCGAGTCTGAGTTTGCAATAAAGTACAGGTGAAGGATATTCGAGTCATTTGTGCGCTTCTCGTGTCTTGCGGAGAAATTTGTAGTCAGTAAACATTTGGATTATAACCAACAGCGAACGACTATTCCACCACAGAGACACAGAGCTCACAGAGGACGCACAGAGAATCCCAAAAATAGCGAAGAGCCACTTTCGGTGAAAGGGATTCGTCAAGATTGCACTGGCATGAATACGGAACGTTACAATTGCAGAAATGTGAATCAATTGCACCTATCGACAGGTTTATATGACTTCGGATGTTACTGTGGTATCGATGGCTAAGAGGTTTGCGCTCACCACACATCGGTTCCTTGAATTCGATCTGCTTTTTGGCGAAGAGGATCAACCGGGCTCTGCTTTGATGGCGAGAAAGATGGAGAAAGTTGGGCCTAACCAAAAGCAGAGGTTCGCGGGCTCTGGCAGGAACGTGGCCGGGGGCACGCCCGCGGGCGCGAGGACGGGTACGGGCGCGGGGGCGCGGGCCTGGAACGCCCACGGGTACCCAGACGCATGCGGGGAAGGAGCGGCGAAGGTGACGGTGAGGGGGTAATGACTATTAGACGACCAGAACCAACAATATCGGCAGAAGAGATTAGGAAGCATAGGGAATCGTCACCAACGATTAACATATCCAATTCATACGATGTTCTTGTAGAATACTACGAGCAGGTCGATCCAAAATTGCTGGATTCAGGGGTTGCTTACATGCCAGCAAAGAGTGTTGAGATGGGAAAAGTCGACCAGCCTATGGTTAGTCACCTTCGAAACGGTGTTTGGGCGATCATAGAACTCAATGAAGCGCTTGATAAACTTGACTTATATCCATTGGATAAATCGAAACTGAAAGAAGCAGTTGCACTCTTTGTTGCACACGAACTTCATAAATTGACGAAGAAGGACTGGAAGGAGCAATTCGATATCTCGCAAGAAGAAGCATCTATGTGGGCGACAAAATTTGGGCTATTTGATTTTGCGCCTGGGCTAAGCGCAAATGATTATCAATCAGTATCTGTAGCACAACATAGAAGTATAGGATTTCATTCGAATCTATCGTCTAGATTCATGAAATTAAAACCTTGGACTGATATCGCAGATACCCTCGCGAGCATCGAAGCGCCGTGTGCCACAGAATCCATGCAAAAGCAATTGGATCAAATAACAGATGGCCTTGATTTTTATTATCACAAATTTAATGAATCTACAGGAATACTTTCTAATCTTGTTCACACAGGTGTCTCGTCTTGGGCAAGAGAGCAAGGCTTAATTCCGCTTCTGATATTTGAACGAGGGATAGTCTATATTGGACGAGAGGGAACTGTATGCAAACTGGAGTCAGCGCGTGATATCGAAAATATTTATGATGAATTTAAGAAAAAACTAAATGATGCCCATATTGCGATTCGGGATCCTAAAGAGCTTCAAAAAAATAAAACTGTACAAGGTAGCAAAGGATTGTATAAATTTGATAATGTCAATTTCTTCTATTCTGATTTAAGGGGTATTCTCTCTGCATTCATGGCATCGTCTGTGATTGAAGAAGATACCAAAAATCGCAAAGTTTCAATTGATGTTAAAAATAATACAATTACAATTGATGTCAATGAGCCAGATATGCAATATCCGCCTGCCAAGTTTATCGAGATTCCTTCAGATGCGATCAAGAGCATAAAAGCCGATGATAAAGAGATTAAGGTTGGGAATGTGATAATTCATTGCTCAAGTGCAGAACGAAAAGAAGGAAAGTACACACTTTTGCCTCAAGAGATAGAAATTGACGGCGTGAAAGTAAATTATTCAAAAATCGAAATTAATGGAACGGGCTTGATGACAAGTCAGGTTGGATACAGACACCATATAAATGAGGACTTTGGCATTGATATTGGCTGGAGCGGAGAGATAATACCATATTCGAGAGCCATTTCGGGCATACGAATGCAGTTCATCGAACCCTTGATTAAACTGCATGCATTAGAAACTGAAAACGCAGTAACAGAGACCTGCAAATTGTTTGGATTAAATAGCGAACTGACTGAGCAACTATCCACATACTCAGAGAAAAATGATGATGATGATCATCACAAAGTTGGGGGCTTCTGGAATTATTCGTATGCAATCGCTCGTGACCTTCTTGATCGTGATGTAAACGGCGTGGCTTTCAAGAACATTACTCCCAATTTAGATAAAATAAAATATCTTGAGGGGTTAATAGATATTTACAAGAGCAAAGTTTCTGCCGAAGATTGGAATAAATTGGAATCAATGTATTTATACCCGTATAAAGAGAAGATGCTCGTTTGGATCTCAGAAAATCTCGAATTCAATGGATCTATGGCATATGGTGCATTTGAAAATAAACAAAATAAATTTGATGCATATTTAAAAGGTACTGGCATATGCAAATTAAGTAACGACACCATTTACGATTCAAAGTCACCGAGCATTCCGTCTCAACCTTTGAGTATGTTAATTTACACTTATTCGAATCGACTACCTATCGGCCCACCACAGACAAAACCAAAACTTGAAGTCTCAGAACCAGTAGTAATCGAACTTGGACTCAGGCGCATGGGACATGCGGTGAAAGGTGGCGACAAAAAAATATATTATAAACTTATACCAGATCATTTCTATACGCCGCTTCTCAGTGAGATATTTTCAGAGGTTCTTGGAATGTTTGATGGAGATTCCCAAACTAATATTAGAGCTATCGCGCAAAATATGATTTCCTCAGAAGTTCCTAGATACCAAATTCTAACTAAGGACCTTGTATCAGATTACGGCCAGAAAATGCTAAGATATTCCGGAAAGGGTTTCAAGGGCTTATTTTCGACTTTCGACATAATTTTCAACAAATCACGAAAAAATGATACGGAATACTGGTTTATGGGTGCATACCTTGGCATGATACTTGCAGCTGCAACTGGATGCCGTATTATTGTTGGCGAAAACCCAATCTGTATGACTAATGGAGATGAATTCAAGGAATTTGTAAAATTAGAATCACCTTATGCATCTGTTAAACGAATATTTGGAGATCGAATTCGTTTGTCGGAACTTCAAAATGCAATTTCTTTGGCATCCCTGGTCATAAGCTTAGGTTACGAGTATGAGCTTGACGATGGACTAATGCCAAAGCACCTGCAAAAAATAAGAACCAAACTCTTTCCAGGCAGTGCCATTTTGAAAGAGATACAACGTAAGTATCAAAAAGGCAATAAGGACGGCATTTTCATAAAAAAAGCAAAAGGAGTCTCAGAAGATGATGAAAATGCTCCAATTGGCCTAATAGATCAAGCGATAAGAATGGATAGATTAGGAGGCAATGAGATGACCGCGAATTCAATTCACGAACTTGCTGATCTTGGTTTAAAAGTTGCAATACCAAAAGGCTACGAGCCTCATCGAATAGAAAGATTGTTTAGAGAATCAGTGAAGGCAATTAAAGCTAAAAAACACGGCGACTTCAAGCGAGAAGATTATGTTGACGCTGTGGCAGGAAGTCTATTGAAGATGATGCGGCGTGCGGGTGATGATCAATTTTACTATAAATCGGGAATGTATCATCCAGAGAGGACATTAAGATTTGCTGAATCATTTGTAGACCTGGCTTTTTATAAAATAGCAGATGGCCAACCAGGGAAACTGAAGCAGAAGTCCAATGATCTTTCCGATGGATTTTATGCAGCTACCCTTTACCAGAGGGATGCTGCTTTTAAAGCCGCAAAAGCCGAAGTTGAATCATTGAGAGGACAGGAGGCAAATCATGAGTGACACTGAGAAAATGAGCTTAACTGAATTTAAAAACGCTTTAAAGCCATTCACACTGGAAAAACCAGAAAAGAAACCAAAAGAGAATTACGTAAGCGTATTGATATTAAGAGAACTAAAAAGTGCAGCCCGTTTTACGACTGACGGAATAGAAGCTAATTCAGCAGTGGTCCGTGTCGGAGGCATTGAAGAAACCGTAGGAAAGCTATTTGGCCGCAAACAGGTGGCTAGCGACCGAAGAAAGGCTAAAGCGCTTCAGCGCACGCTAATCTCTGATGAAATGGGTAAAGTCATGGACAAAAAAGGTTGGAAAGGCTGTACCATGAAAGTAAACGAAATGTGCCAGAGATGCCCAGAGTGTGCACTATTCGGAAGTGCTGCCTCAGAGGGAGGCATGAGCATAACTTCGCGAGTTATGTATGATGAGTCATACACCATAAGAGCACTGAGTGCAATCGTAGATGAGTTTTTCCAGAACGCACCGGGAGATGATTATGCGAAAGAAGCTACTTCTGCGATTCGTGAACCAGATTTCTTTAAGGAAGGTACTCTATTCCCTTGCGTGGTCACTCTTAAAGATGTAACCGCTGAAGAGGTATTATTCTTCCTAAATGTAACCGACAGAAATTCGCGCTATGGAGCAACATCAACACGTTTCGGAAAGACTCAAAATCATATACTTGGCATTTACGCTGGCCATCGAGAAGGTCCTTCAAGCCTGGAGGTAGCCAGAGAGATTGCCCTCACGCTTGCTAAGCAGGGACTCGATGAAAATGACACAAACTATAGCAAAAACATTGATGAACGGCTGAAAGAAGTCATGTATCGAGATACGTTGTCTACGGATGAGATTAAGGCTGTGGCAACAAAGGTATTTGAATCGCTTTCTAACAAACAACGCATCGATTATTTAAAATTTGATGAAGCCCAGAGTTCGAAAATTCTTGAAGATATTCGCGACGACAAGGTGATTCAATCAATACTGTCGGACCAAATTGCAAAGATAGGCACATTTTTAAGCGCTTAGAGAGATCAAAATGTCTTCATGTGCTAATCCGACATCCAGAAGTGGTAGTAGTAGCCTACTACCACATAAAAATGGAATTCGAGCGTTTAAAGGTACGCTAGAGCTTATGAGCGAGCTATACTTTGCATCAGTGGAACCAGGAGATAACTTCACGACTGAGCCGATTATCCTTAACACTGCGTTATACTATGCTCTTGGATATGCCAAAGGAAATTATATAAATTTTCCTGCAAAAAAGGGTCGTGGTTCAGTAAAACAAAATCCGACATATATTGTCGATACAGAGTCGCTCTTTGAGACGGTCTATGTGACCCCTGCGAAAGTAATCAATAAACCAGAATTCACGACCGAATTAAATAACTCGCGGAGCGATGACTATGTGCAATCCAACAACCTATCAAATGCAGATTCTGATGCCAACACTCCCACGGGACGCTATAGTGCCAGGAAGCAAATTCAACCGGGAGCAAGGTTCCTATTCTATGTGCTGACCTTCGATGGGTCCAAGCCGGATATGCCTTCATACGTGCGGCTTGGCAAAAAAAGATGCAAAGCACTGGTAGAGTGGGAAGAAGTAGTTGCATCCATTTCAGACGGTGAATACAAAACAACACATCCTGTACTCATCGATGACCTTGAATCAGTTCCCTTGGGAGATATATCATTCAAGAGGATGCAACCATTTGATGTCCTCCAGAAAGGACGTTTCTCCGGCAAATATATAAAATTGGGTTCTAAAGATGTACTGCCAATAAATGTGCGTTTTCTTAGGAGGATGCGAAATTGATTATCGACGAACTTTCCATTCCTCGATATGATGACGAACCATTGATTGGCGATCATTTGCCGTTTAAGCATCAGATCATTGCAAGGGATACGATACGCAATTCTGAGGAGTTCTTTCTTTTTATAACGTCACCAACAGGTTCCGGGAAAACGGATGCTTGGGCAGTCCCTGCTCTGAAGGAGAACGACTTGGGCGTCGTAATCGCTCTTTATCCAACTAATGCATTGGCAGAAGACCAATATCGATCCCTTACAAATCTTAGAGACACTTTAAAATCCAACAAGCAAATAGAATTTGTAACTGCGGAAACTTTAGGCCTGATGAAAGATAAGCGATCCTACAGGATGACCAAGGGCGAGATTCTGACTGAAATAGTACGTAAAATGGATCGACAGAGCGGAGGTATCATCGTAACAAACCCAGATATTTTTATATATGCACTAAAAGGATATTATTATGATAAATATATCAATTCAGTCTTCAAGGGCCTAATTAATACTGTAGTTTTCGATGAGTTTCACCTGTACGACATGCGTCAATCAGACATAATTCTTTTCATGTTGCACGATATCCTTTCTACTGAAGGCACAGCTATGCGGAAATTCATTTTTCTGAGTGCAACACCCAATGAAAATATAGAATCAAAAATAAAAAACGTTCTTGGAGGAACACTTGTTGATACTGAAAAAAGCACTATAGACTGCAAAATTATAGATGAAAAGTCCATTATGCCAAGGGTTGAACTTGAATTTCGCCATGCACCTCGTTTCATGGCAGGAGAAATGTTATTAGCCGATCTAAGTTGGCTTCAGAAATTCAAAGACAACAATCGAATGGCAATTATATTTGACAGTGCTCACGAGGTTACTCTTATCAGCGATGTACTTCGCAAAGAGACCTGCTGGAACGTCTGTGAACGAAGTGGCCTAAGAAGGGACTCTATGGCAGACTCCTTTGATGTTTTGGTTGGAAACAAAGCCGTAGAAGTAGGAATTGATTTTAAAGGCGATTCTGCGATTCAGCGTTTAGTTTTTTCTGGCCATAATGTTAGCGAGTTCTTGCAGCGATTTGGAAGGCTTAGAAATCCCATGCAAGGTGTGGAGTATAAGTCAATATGTTTTGCGCCGTCAGGCGTAGTGGACCATTTTAAGAATTTTGAACGACTATCCCGCCAGCAATTAGAGGAGAATCTTCGAAAGACCATGAATGACCCTAAAATCGAGGGCAATTTCCGTTGGAGATACGGATATCTTGAAGCATATGAATATATCTATAAAAATGCATATGGCATTGGTGTAGATGAGGCAAAAAGCATACGAAATGATCATAAGTTCCCACCATTAACAGGAGGTTTGCCCTCCGATAAAAGAGACAATTATTTCAGCAGTGGCTTAGAACTTATTCGAGAGCACTATTTTGCGGATGTTGAGATGGATAGCGGAAAAATTAGAGATAGTGTAGGATATCTAGAGAAATCCACGAAATCTGAATTGCTCGAACTGATGGATGAGCTTAGTAGTTTTAGAGGCAATGGGATCGACATCGCATATTATGATTCAGCAAATAATAAATTCGGCACATATAATGCGTTTTTCCTAATGCGTTGGGCGAATATGGATGTTTTCTCAAAAAAACAATTTATAAAAATGGTCCCTGAAGAGCACCATAAAAAGATTGAAGAGGTATCAAAAAGAGTTTTTGGCTATGCGAGAATCAACAATTTAATTGATAAACCCAGACATGTATCCTTCGCGGGTCGAAATCCAGAACAAATGGATCTACCTGAGGAAGAACGCCGACCTGGGAAGATCTATGGAATATTGCCCATAGTGAAGAATTACAATAATCCCAATGACCATTTGGATATATCCCGGATCGTAAATAATATTAAAGCGGCTGGATTATTTTGTAGATACCTTCCAAACACGGGCAAAGTATCCAAGAAATTATATGATATTGATGATTATATATTTTTAACTAATTTTAAAGATGGAAGTCTGGCAATAGGTCTGGATGCAATCTATGTTGATTGTGTAATTCATGAGAGACTATCTGCAAAGTGAGGATGATTATGGAAAGCGACCTCCCCCTCGTCAACACCTCCGACCTCAACCAGTACCTCTACTGCCCCCGCCGGCTCTACTACCTGATGTTCTACCACACCCAGGGCCTGAACTTCGTACTGGCAGATGGCCGCTCGAAGCACGCCCACCAGAGCCGCCGGGGCCAGTGGTACCGGGAGATGTACCTGCGGTCGGAGAAGCTCCACCTGCACGGCAAGATCGATCTCCTGGAAGGAAAGACCAAGCTGACGCCAGTGGAGCGCAAGCACGGCACCTCATTTTTCGACAACGACGAGGTCCAGCTCGCTGCCTACTGCATGCTGCTCGAAGATTACCTGGACGAGCCGGTGCGCCTGGGCTACCTCTACCTCTTCGGCACCAATGAACGCTATGCTATTACTATTACCGACTGGCACAGAAATAAAGTTCTGGAAGTGGTGGAGGCCATCCGTAACATGAGCCTGGACAAGATCCCCGACTTTGCCGATAACCCCAAAAAGTGCGAGAAGTGCAGCACAGTACAGTACTGCCTGCCCGAGGAGACGAGAATGCTGGAAGGAGAAAACGCAAAGGAGAAGCGAGAAGCATGAGCAAAGAGAGTGAAGGCATCTTCGACGACAGCGTGGTTTATGTCACCAAGCAGGGCTCCCAGGTGGGTGTGGACGGCGGCAGGATAGTAGTAGCCATGAGGGGCGAGGGGGAGATCGCCTCCTTTCCCATGGGCCAGGTGGACACCATCAACATCTTCGGCAACATCAACTTCACCACGCCCTTTGTGGCGCGGGCCAACGAGCACGGCATAGTGCTCAACTACTTCACCCAGAACGGCCGCTACCGGGGCAGCTTTGTGCCGGAAAAGAACACCATCGCCGAGGTGCGCCGCCGCCAGTATGCCCTCACCGAGAAAGAGAGCCTGAAGATCGCCAAAGAGATCATCCGGGGTAAGATCAGAAACTCGCGCACCCTGCTCATCCGTAAAGACGTGCCCGACAACGGCCGATTGGCAGAACTGGAGGAGCAGACGGCCAAGGCCCGCGACCTGGACATGCTGCGAGGCATGGAGGGCGAAGCGGCGGAGATCTACTTCGGCCTTTTGAACGGCTGCCTGGCCGAAGGCTGGACCTTCGAGAAGCGCACACGTCGGCCCCCGGAGGACCACATCAACGCGCTTCTTTCCCTTACCTACAGCATGATGAAAAACGAGGTCTTGAGTGCTCTGCGCCAGTACAACCTGGACCCGTTCCTGGGCATCCTGCACGCGGACAGGCACGGGCGGCCCGCGCTCGCGCTCGACCTGCAAGAGGAGTTTCGGCCCATCTTCTGCGATGCCTTTACTCTCCGACTGATCAACAAGATCATGCTCAAGCATGAGGACTTTGGAGCCGACAATCACCTCAAGGATTACGCCTTCAAGATCTACCTGGAGAAGTTCGACGACTACATGCAAGAGGAGTTCACTCATCCCAGATTCGAATACACTGTAACACGCCGCAAGGCGGTACGTTTGCAGGCCATACTGCTTCGAAAGGCGATAACCGGTGAGCTGAAGGAATATTATCCGCTGGTGTTTAAAAGATGAGACTTGCCATCACCTACGATATTAGCGATAATCGCACCCGCACCAGAGTCTTCAAGATCCTGGAGAGCTATGGAGCCTGGAAGCAATACAGCGTCTTCGAGCTGGAGATCAGCGACATTCAGCGGCTGCAGATGGAAGATGATATTAAGGCGGAGATTGGTGCAGGTGACAAAGTACGCATCTATGTGCTTTGCGAGCGCTGTGTGGGTGCAATTACCGATCTTGGGCTGAAGATGCCCGAGAAGAAGTCGAATGTGATCTAGTTTTACATGGACCTTTATAAAGGCCTGGTACGCCAGAGGTCCATTTTTTAGGGGTTGATTTTCGGGCTTTTAGAAAGGTTTTTAGGGTAAAAGGACCATTTTTGACCCGCAGTTGCAGCGCACTTGAAAACCCGACAGGGATTGAAACGCATATAATCAATGGCACCTATTCTGCCGGTAGCAATGTTGCAGCGCACTTGAAAACCCGACAGGGATTGAAACGTATAGACATCTGCCCCGCCTGCATCGATCACTGTGATGTTGCAGCGCACTTGAAAACCCGACAGGGATTGAAACATCGAATAGCCAACGCAATCCACCTGGACTTTTGTGTTGCAGCGCACTTGAAAACCCGACAGGGATTGAAACATCTCATAGGCCTATAGCCCATGTGGCTTGCCATTTGTGTTGCAGCGCACTTGAAAACCCGACAGGGATTGAAACTAGAATGGCTCGATGGTCAAAGACATCTTCGATGTAGTTGCAGCGCACTTGAAAACCCGACAGGGATTGAAACCAACTACAAAGAGACGACCTACGTTTCGTGAGGATAGAGTTGCAGCGCACTTGAAAACCCGACAGGGATTGAAACTCTGGTTGATCCGCCCAACCATCCTGATGAGATAGCGTTGCAGCGCACTTGAAAACCCGACAGGGATTGAAACCCATCCCCTCACCACTAGCCGGACACCGACTCCTGCCGTTGCAGCGCACTTGAAAACCCGACAGGGATTGAAACATGCTCTGGGCATTCCCGACGACCCCGCCAACCACGTTTGTTGCAGCGCACTTGAAAACCCGACAGGGATTGAAACAGCGATGAATTGCAATCCCAAATCAATTCGCTGGCGGCAGTTGCAGCGCACTTGAAAACCCGACAGGGATTGAAACGGCGGAATACTGGCCAGCGGTGGAGCCGACCATCACGGTTGCAGCGCACTTGAAAACCCGACAGGGATTGAAACCAGCATATCTATACGCCCTCGGACCACACGTGGAAAGGTTGCAGCGCACTTGAAAACCCGACAGGGATTGAAACATGCCAGAGTCCATCATTGACGGCAATATTTCCAGTCGTTGCAGCGCACTTGAAAACCCGACAGGGATTGAAACCTATGGATTGCTGGTTGGTTATCACGGTCATTGATAGTTGCAGCGCACTTGAAAACCCGACAGGGATTGAAACTGTTATACCAGGTGCTTGACGGTATGGCAACCGCATTGTTGCAGCGCACTTGAAAACCCGACAGGGATTGAAACTTTGACCAATATCGATCTCTGCTATCTGCTTCTCCGTTGCAGCGCACTTGAAAACCCGACAGGGATTGAAACCGGCCACATATAGCGCATGTGGCTATAGCTTCACATAGTTGCAGCGCACTTGAAAACCCGACAGGGATTGAAACTGTCATTGTGTTTCCAGTTACCGATCCACCGACGCCTGTTGCAGCGCACTTGAAAACCCGACAGGGATTGAAACGATGTTGTCGTAACACTTAAACGAGGTATCTGCATCTGTTGCAGCGCACTTGAAAACCCGACAGGGATTGAAACGGTTCTGTTGGTAAAGGCTTTGCCAATCATATTCCGTTGCAGCGCACTTGAAAACCCGACAGGGATTGAAACCGATGACGCCACAGCCAATGATGGATTTGGCCCCAGAAGTTGCAGCGCACTTGAAAACCCGACAGGGATTGAAACGATGCTCTTCTAGTGGTCTTAAATATCGCAGAAGAGTGTTGCAGCGCACTTGAAAACCCGACAGGGATTGAAACGCCCATGCTGATCTAGTAGTAGGCGAGAACCGGATAGTTGCAGCGCACTTGAAAACCCGACAGGGATTGAAACATTATGTTTCCGCCCTTCTGACTAATAACGGCCATGAGTTGCAGCGCACTTGAAAACCCGACAGGGATTGAAACTAGATCAGATCGTAACCGTTAGCATTGCCAGTGTCTAGTTGCAGCGCACTTGAAAACCCGACAGGGATTGAAACTCGCTATTCTCTGATCTTTCCTCCATCTCCGATGTAGTTGCAGCGCACTTGAAAACCCGACAGGGATTGAAACGTTCTTGGCTGCCTGTTGAGAATATCGAGCTTGCAGAGTTGCAGCGCACTTGAAAACCCGACAGGGATTGAAACAGCCCGGTTGGATGGGCAGGACTCGCCCGAGTCAGCGGTTGCAGCGCACTTGAAAACCCGACAGGGATTGAAACCAGCAGGAGTCGGTGCAGGCTGGGACAAAGAGCCTTCCGTTGCAGCGCACTTGAAAACCCGACAGGGATTGAAACGATTTCCAGAAGTAGCCCAACCATGTCTTGAGCTGGGTTGCAGCGCACTTGAAAACCCGACAGGGATTGAAACTGTGATGCACTTTCCGCCGCGAGTAAAGCGATTGCAGTTGCAGCGCACTTGAAAACCCGACAGGGATTGAAACTCGTGGAAATGGCCTCGCTTGCCAAAGGGAGGTTGCAGCGCACTTGAAAACTCGACAGGGATTGAAACGCCCATGAGCCCAGGCAGGGGGTCACACGGGCGGATGGGAAACAAGAATCTATGGACGTCAAAATTCAGTTTCCCATGGGAAAATTGCGAAAAAAATAGTGACGGATCTTCGCGATTTCCACTTTTTAAAGGAAACTCTATGCGTCCTCTGTGTCTCTGTGGTGGAATAGTCGCTAGCTGTTGGTTATGATCTTCTTGGCAGAGTTAACCAATCTCAGCGCGCGTCGCAGTACCTCACCTCATCCACATCCAGCATGAGTGGCGTGCCGGGCTCAAAGTTGGTGATCTTTCTCACCCGGCCCACGGCCACAAGTTGCAGTTGTACTCTTGCCGCCTGAGACTCACGCTCTTCGTAGTAGTCCTCGTTTGATTGAACTGTGCGATGGGTAATGATCTGTAGAGCTCTTATGCTGGCGATGAGCCCCCCAGTTCCTGGAACTATATCCGGGGCACTGGACTGTGTAAGAAAGATCCGGTCTCCCGGCTGAACACGCAAAAGCGTAAAGAAGTTGTTGGGGCTACGAATCTCCACTGTCCTGACCCGAGCTGCAGTAAGCTCATTCATCACATGTCTTGCCAATCCCGTTAGCGCTATGTAAATCATGAGGCATCACCCGTACATAGGAAACTCTTTGGGCATCTGAGCTTGTTGTTCCTCGGTAGATGCCCCTTTCATCTGCTGGGCCAGTTGCGCCATCTGCACCTCGATCTGCTCAGCCTGCTCGGAGAGTTTGGCCGTGTTTATCCCCAAATCGTAGATCTTATTGAGCGTCTCGATCGTGGCAATGGCCGCTCTTGGGTCGGGTTCCGCCGAAGCCGTCTCGCCCAAAAGGCAGATAGCAGGCAGATTTCTTATACGGCACTCGTTCATGATGCTGCCGGTAATGCCGGTAATTGTCCCTATCTCAAAGATCTCGGCCTTGTCCTTTATCTTATCAAGCAGATCCAGCCTGCTCACTGCACCAAAGACCCGGTGCTCGTCGCCCATCACCGTTATGCCTGCCAGGCAGACCATCTCCCGAGCGCCTATGGACTCTGCAAAGGATACGATCTCCTTTCCAATCTCATAAGAGGCCAGGGGATGTACGGGAATGTCGGCTGTGAGGATTACCAGGCCCTTGGCCACATCCTCATAAATGCGAACCGGCATGTTAACAACGCCGCCTGTGAGAACGGCCAGTGGCGGGAAGTACCGGGAGCTCATGGCCCCGAGATAGGTCATATTCAGTTCGGTGACGATGTACTGGCTGGCAATGTTGCCTACCAGGCCAATTCCCGGGAATCCCTCGATCAAGAGTGGGTTCTTGACGGTGGGCTCATTCTCAAGGATTACCTGGACGATTTCTTTATCCATGCAAAATTATTAGGCATTTATCCGAGATAAGAGCATCGCTTCCGAAAGGAGGATGACAAAAGGAATGACAAAAATTTTTCCCCACAATTTGGGGCTTTGCACATCATGCAAAACTATATTTGCCCATACTAACAACTCCACCTTAATGGGTCGTAATGATTTATTTTTAGATTCTGGAATAATTTATGGTGATATAGATTTATCTGATAAGACGTGGCACAAACCTTGCCACGACCACTTTAAGAAATTCCCTCGTAAAACGCATAATTATTATAGCTCTAAACGAATTATAGATGAAGAAATCCATTCTGTTGGCGAAAGAAGAAGGCGCGGCGGACTTATAAAATCTGACCGGATATTAAGATTGATAGTAATGACGGGAAAAGCACTATTTGATAATAATGAGATTAAAGATATTGATTATATTAATACCACGAAGGAAATATATGATACGCTTTTCAAAATAATAAATAGCTTGTTGCTAAGAAAAAGAATAGACGGCAATCTAAAGGACAGAGACGCACACCTTTTAACCAATGCGTTCTTGTGGTGTAATGAAAATAAAGCACTTCATAATCCACATTTCATAACCATAGACTATACGGACATAAAGAAAAACGAAAAAGAACTCGTTTCCGAAGCAACGGCCTGCCTGGGAGCCACGCCTTGCTTACAGTTTTGTTTAATCCGTCCTAAGCAAGCGAGCTAGATCTTCTTTTTCTTCGCCATTCATTGATTCAAATGTCTCTTCCATTTCCTGCTCGCACTCATCGACCGTGGGTAATAGCCCTCGATTGTCTATTTCTTCCTTTAGTCGGGCCAACTCTTCTGCGATTGGTGTAGTATCATTGTGATGGCTTGATTTCATCAAGGAATATATTTTAGAATAACAATTGCCAAATTTTATCAATATATCTTTAATATCTGTTACAGCAATATCTCTTCTTTTTGATACTAAGAGAACTCCCTCGAGCAAATCGGTATAGTCAAAGAAAATATCTGATACGAGGTCTGGCAGGTGCGCTAGATTATGATCATATTCTGAGATTATATTCGAAATGGGGTCATAGATATTGCTATCTGAGAAGTTTTGTGTAATCAGATTATTGAGTCCTTCGGATAACTTAATATGGCAATCGAAGAACTTAATCACAGGATACATCGTTTCATCTCTCATATTATCTTTAGTGCTAATTTGTGACTTTAAACCTATTATTTTTATTGGATTTCTTTCTCTGATCATTTCGTCCGAGATAGAATATCGTAATCTTAGTTTTGCTACTGCGGGATTAACAACTCTTTGTAGACCCCAATCGATTCCAGACCCACTCCGTAATGTGGACCTCACCACTGTAGTATCAAATTGGCGACCGTGGCTGAACATTTGTTACTCCTTTGTAGGCCCAAATATTTTTACAAAAGTCCAGACTACCCAAAGAACGCATTTGGTGACATCTATTGCCGCATCACTGAGTTTTCCCTTTGTAAGCTCGTCATAAGATATCTCTTTCGTAAATTGGGCACCCGTAAAAATGCCATCCTTTTTATATTCCTCGTTGAAGGAATATGTGGTGGGTGTAAAAATGATATCTTTTTGTAAATTCCATAATAGTTCTTCGCGATCATTAGCTTCCAGGCCATTAAACGCATCCAAATGCTCTCTGCCAAGCATTACATTCGCTATTACTTTAATAGCCTCGTTTAAATCTGTGGGTTGGATTACATAAAAGGGAATTCCATTTTCCGCTTTTCCAGCTATTACGAAATGAAACCCGTCCGGGATAGTATTTGGACTAGCTGCTGGATCAAAAAAGCCTCGACTATCCATCCAACTTTTAATTAGCTCTCTTGCGTGTTCTGTATTTTCTACGACCATGAAGACGGGTCTCCATTCTTAGTGTATCACGCCTAGGTTGTGTCGTTTTATAAAGTTTTGCTTTGCGGGTACAGATTGCGATAATTCCATAGATCGTTTCTTTTACAAGTCCGTGTATTTAATGAAGTTTAATGTGGAAATTGATTATTAAATATACACACCTCAACTACGGAATTAATGCAGAACTGACTTTACATGCAAAGTCACAATTCGGGCAAGCTTTTTAAGGATAAAACCCTGCTAAACAAATGCATAGCTGCAAACTAAAAGATGCTAATTTAGGGGTCAAAATGGCAAAGCAAGAAGTTATTGATAGGGCACTGGCCGAAGGAAGAACCTACCTGATGGAGCATGAGAGCAAAGCCGTTCTGGAAAGCCTGGGCATCACCACCACCGGAGCCGGGGTAGCAAAGTCAGAGGACGAAGCTGTAGAGATATTCCAATCCCTGGCCGCTCCCGTGGCCATGAAGGTGCTTTCTGTGGATGTAGTCCATAAATCCGATGCCGGCGGAGTTAAGCTAAATTTAAGGGATGCCGACGAAGTGAGAGCCGCCTATCGGGAAATCATCCAGGCATTCCTGGACAAAAAGGTCGCGGGCATCTCGGTGCAGAAGATGGCCCGGCCGGGGGTGGAGGCCATCGTGGGAGTAGCCAATGACGCCACTTTCGGGCCGATTTTGATGTTTGGTCTGGGCGGAGTCTTCGTAGAGGTTTTAAAAGATGTCTCCTTCCGCTCCATTCCTATCTCTGCCTCCGATGCCAAAGATATGATCGAGGAGATCAAAGGCTATGCTCTTTTGCGAGGGTATCGCGGTTACTCTTCCGATATTGAGGCGCTGGAGAAGCTATTGATGGCCATCTCGGACTTTGTCATAACAAATCCCGTCATCTCGGAGATGGATATCAATCCCGTGTTCCTCTATCCGGATGGCTACATGGTGGTTGATGCTCGCATAATCCTGGGAGAGCCGCGGCCTGTCCCGCCTGCTGCCGTCGAACAGGACTTGCACGACCTGTTTTATCCCAGGAGCATTGCCGTCATTGGTGCCTCCGGCACGCCGGGAAAGCTGGGATGGAACGTCTTTACCAATCTCGTCAGCCACAAATTCCGTGGGAAGCTCTATCCCATCAATCCCAAGGCCGATGAGATTCACGGTCTGAAGGCTTACCCCTGCATCAGCGCCGTACCGGAATCGGTGGATGTGGCCATCGTCCTCGTCTCGGCCGGAGTGACCGCGGATGTTGTTGAGGAGTGCTGCAAGTGCGGCGTGCGCTACATCGTGGTTGAGTCAGCCGGCTTCGCCGAATTAGGCGAGGACGGCAAGAAGATTGAGCTGCTGATGAAGGATATCGCCGACAGGTACGGCGTGCGGCTGCTCGGCCCCAACTGCTCAGGCATCATCAACACCCACTGTAGCATGGTCCAATCCATAGGCATTGTGGATGCTCTATCCATGGGCAATATCGGCCTGGTCTCGCAGGCAGGGGTGTGCGCAGCCGGTATGCTCTGGGGGCTGCGCCATATCATGGATTTCGGCATTATCGCCACCATCGGCAACAAGCTAGACATCAACGAGACCGATATTCTGGAGGCAGTGAGCCAAGACGAGAACATCAATGTCATCTGCATGTATCTTGAGTCCGTGAAAGGCGGGCGGCGTTTCATAGATGTGGCCCGGCGTATCACTCAGGAAAAGCCCATAGTCGTTCTCAAGTCCGGCAGAACCGATGCCGGCAAAAAGGCGGTGGCATCACACACGGCATCCTTAGCCGGCAACGATCTGATCTTCAGCGCCGCCTTTCGCCAGTCCGGGATCATCCGGGCCCGCGATTATGAGCACATGTTCAACTTAGCCCGTGCCATCTCCAAGCAGCCGCTGCCAACAAGGGAAGGCGTATTCATAATAACCTACGCGGGTTCCCTGGGCGTCATTGCCGCCGACGCCATCACCGATAACAGCATGCGTCTCTCCGAACTGGAGCCGCCCTTAAAAGAACGGCTGAAGAGTCTGCTGCCGGATTATGTCTGCGGCATGAACCCCGTGGACTACACCTTCAGCCAGGATGCTGAAACTGTGAAGAAAACCATTGAGATCGGTGTGGACAGCCAGGACGTGGGCAGCTTTATCGTCGTCTTGCAGGCGGAGATCCTGGGCAGCTACGTGGATACTCTCCAGAAGATCGATTACCAGGGCAAGCCCATCATCGCCTGCGTGGCGGGAAAGGAGTTCGCCCAGACCGATGTCATTAAAATGGAAAATGCCGGCATTCCGGTCTTTGGCACGCCCGAACAGGTTGCGGACGCTCTGGGCATTATGTACCGCCACCAGAAGAGAGTTGCCAAAGAGAAGTCCTAAGGTCGATATCCAGGAAGTAAAGATTGGGCAAATCCAGGAAATATAACGCTTTCCTGGATTTAGCCGCTTACGGTACCTCGTAATTGGATGCACAACTGCACAGGGCCGCATCCTTTTCCATCTCATCATAATAGGCTTCCGACTCCGCTGAACATTCCGTCATATTTCCGGTGATATTGAAACCTGGGGGAGGATTCCATGCACCCCAATATCCTTTCACGGGTGTAGCGTTAAAGAGACTGGTGGCATTGATCTTGCTGTCTGCACCCGTGTCCGCGCCTGTGCCCACTTCCGGGCAGCAGGGCAGCGGCTGATAGTAAGCCTCAAAGGTGGTGCTGTTCTTGGCCAGAACTATGCTCTCCTTAGAGACGGCCCTGACGCTCACCTTATTCGTATAATAGGCGCGCCCGCCATCCACCTTGGCTCTCATCTTTATGGTCAGCGTTCTGCCGATATCAAGGGAGGGAAGGGTCCAATTGACCATGCTGCCGTTCGTCTTAGCTCTGATGCTGGAGTTGATGTAGCTGCAGCCTTTGGGAAGATAATCTGTTACATTTAGTGGTTTGAGCAACTTGTTGCCGTCGTTGCTGACATTGATGAGAAAGAGGACGGTATTTTCATCCAGCATGACTGCCGTCTTGCTGATATTCACATGGGGATATAGATGCTTGGGCGTGGCGTGGATGCTTATCGCCGTATCGATCTGAAAGCTTCCGAGGAGCGTCTGATCCAGACCGATGCGCGGCCCGTTTTCCATATTTATATCAAGAGTTCCATTGAACTTACCGAGAAGGGAGAGGGAGGATTTCTCCATCATGGCCTCCATATCGACAGATGTTGCATAACGGATGTCCTTGCTAATTAGGACCCCCGTCCCCTCTTCTTTGGTCAGCATGCCTTCATCCCATAAACTCGCATAGCTCTGGTTTTGGGATCCGGCCCGAAGGAGGACCGGCGCATATTGCACTTTCATGTATTTGTTGACTGAGCCAAGCTCAGTTGTCTCCTGGGATGAGTAGTAACCGCTGCCCGACTCATAGGATCTTTGCAGCCCTTTTGTCCTTTTATCAGAGGATACAAATCCTTTGCCTTTGGCAGATTTGGTGAATTTGACGCTCTCTCCGTAAGAGTCCACGGCCTCTTTTATCCGGAAGCTGCCGTGGTAGTTTTCATCGATCTCCTGGATAACAGCTCTTTCGCCAGGGACACGCTTTTTATAGCTTATCTGAGCCATGCCGGAGCTGAAATCAGCCTCAGAACTGTAAACGGTCTGGTTCATATCCGCCACATAAGTGCTGTTCTGGCTCAGAGTATCTGCGTATAGATATTTTTCACTGAGGGAGTCGCCCAGGATCCTGTTCTCAACGCGAGTTCGATCCGACCACAATGAATCGTAATTAAGGCTTCGATTCCCGGGCAGGAGAAAGGCAGTCTTCCCGTATTTGGCAAACAGATTCTTTTCCAGGCTGATGCTCTTATTTTCTTGATGCAGGCTGCTCTTTGCCTCCTCTTTGTAGTAACCGCTTCCATGCTCCCGACTGGAAATACTGGTGCCGGGCGAGCCGAGAATAACTACAGTTGAATTGCTGATGACTTTGTATAGGTATATTCCATAGTATCCGGATATTTTTGCCCTGTTTATGAGAGCTTCTTTCTTTTCCTGAGTGTCAAATCCTTTGCGAACATAAGCATAACCATCGCCCTGCACCAGAGATGTCTCGTAATAATTCGCCTTCGCTTTCTTAGGGATCTGTACTACTATTTGGATGATTCTTAATTCATTTTCGCCTAGAGTTCCAACTCTCCAGGTCAGATTATTGCCGCTAATAATACTCGGAAGTGGAGACGCACTGATGAGAATCACCTCTGGAAGAAGGTCGGTGACATTCACAGAATCGGCAGGTTCGATCCCAGCGTTCCCGTAATTGATTGTATATGTTATATTATCTTCCCGGTTATAGGCGTTCTTATCTGCCGTCTTCCGGATCCAGAGGGAGTGGACCACATCCGTCACCAATGTCGTATTTTTTCCTTGATACTCATTGGAATCAATTTTGTAAGTATTGATAATTTTTGAAACATCCTTTGGGATATTGATATTTGCCTTCACCTTTATGGTTATTGTCCCTCCCTCGCCCGGTTTCAAGACTGTCCAGTTCCACCAGAGATGATTTCCAGATCTGCCGTTAGGCGGGTCCAGAGTTGGATTGGCATCAACCAGATCGACGTAGGGGTCCAGCCAATCATGAATCGTTACATCGGTCTGGTCTACAGAGCCCACATTTTGATACGTTATGGTGTAGGTCAGCTCCCTGCCGGGCGGCACGAAATCTGAGGAAGCGATCTTGGTAATATTCAACCCGCCGTGAATAACACCCGTCACTAATGTCCATGTTTTCCCGGCAAACTGGAGGGAATTTATTCGATATTTATTAATGATTTTAGAAGCACTCACCGGAATCGAATTATTTACCTTTACCGCTATGGTTATTGTGCCCACCTCGCCCGGATTTAAATCTCCCAGCCGCCACACGAGATATTTTTGGGAGCTGCCGTTGACCAGATCGATGTAGGGGTCCAGCCAATCTTGAATCGTCACATTAGTCTGCTTTATAGAACCATTATTTCGATACGTTATGAAATAGGTCAGGTTCTTGCCGGGAGACACGAAATTTGCAGAAGCTCTCTTGTTAATATACAAATCATTGCCCCCCACAGTGGTATTGATTATACTAATTGCGGAGGAGTTTTCCTTGCACATCAGCTCTACCTGATTGGTAATATACGATCCGGGCAATGCAAGGGCATTGACCCTGGCCTGGATTTGTATCCGGCCTGACTCCCCTATCTTGAGGACTCCCTGGCTCCATTGATTCACAGTCCCCGTATCGGGAACGGGGTCAGAGGTAAGGAAGGTGAGACTCTTGTTGTATGTCTCCTTGATCACAACATCATGGGCATCTGCACCACCAATATTTTCATAAAAAATGGTATAGTTCAGGAGACCGCCCAAAATTGCCGATTCCGGCTGAGCTGTCTTTGTCACTCGTAACTCGGGCAGGGGCCGGAAGACTTCCAGTGTGAATGAATCCCAATCGGACACATCTTTTCCGTCTCTGGTTTTAGCAGTCACTGTGGCCTTATTCTTGAGCAAAAATCTCTCTATGTAAAGCTGATATCCCGGAGTTCTTCGATACTCCTTGCTCAAAATATTTCCCCTGCCGTCTACAATCAGAATTAGTGTATCTCCAGAGATATAATCAATGATAGTAATAGTATTATATCCCTTAGCCGGCAAATCGTACTCTATTTTGAAGTACTCTTTAGTTCCGGGTGGGGGATAGTAGAGTTCTTCGGAGAGGATCTTGCCGGATACAGCATATCGCACAGTTAACACGGCACCGGATATGGTGTCCAGGTAGATGGTTTTATTCAGGTTGCCTTTTAGATCTACTATTTTGCTGAAGGATTCGCCCGTCACTTCATTGCTGTAGTTGTAATATGTATAGTTTAGGATTTCATGACTTGTGACCAGCTCGGCTGCCTGCATATCGAATTGGCCTGCAAATCGGCGTAAGTTATCCATCACAATCTCCAGGCGAACCTTCTTTTCCATCAGCCTTTGTATCGTCTCCGAGAGCTGTGTGGAACCCATCTTGCTTTGCATGATGCGAAGCATGGGATAATCAGACGGATCTAAAACCCGATAATAGTATTCATACCACCATGATTCTCCCGGATCAAGCACCCTGTTTCCATCATCTCCAGATTTATAAATCGGCAGGCAATCCGGCCCCCAGTTCTGCAGGTCGGTGAGATTCAAGTCCACGAGAGGCAAAGTTCCCTGATTTGTTACGTTATATGTGTACAATACAGGGTCTCCTATTCTGACGGGGGCCGTGAATAAGCAATCTTTTTTCAAGGAGATCTTGGCCACCGATCTGGGAAGCACACGAAGATTATAAGTATTATTATAATATTTGCAGCAGCCATATGAGTTAGTTATATTTAGCGATATGACCACATTCTGGGGTGAATCGACAATGGGTGCCGTCCACCGAAAAGATCTTTCCGTGGAGCTCGTTGGGCTTCCATCAGATGCGCTCCACTGGAAAGACACATCTTCTTGAGATACGTTCTGGGCAGCAAAGTTGAAAATGCTCCCGGACGGCACCTCTTTTTCCATGGCAGCCAGAGCAGGAGCGATGCTCAAAAATGCTAAAATCAGGGCGAAGCATGCTGAGATTACAAATATTGTTTTCAATCAATATCACACTACCCAGCTAATAACTGCTACCGGCTCAGGTGTAACGGTTATGTTCATGTTGCACGCGGCCCACTGCTTGGGGCCGCTCTCGGCATTTTCATCCGTCACATAAACCTGTAGATCATGTTGGCCCAGCCCAAATTTCTGCCAATCAATGTCTATGCTTTCTCCTTCATGCGACTCATCCGACTCATGAGAATCATCCGACTCTTCCTGCGACAAAACCCCACTAATCTCTCTTCCGTCCAATTGCCATTTAATTGAGCCCGGAATAAAGCCGGTCAACGTGACTTTGTAGGTCTCGGTTTTGCTCAGACATGCGTGATTCTGCCCAATAATGGTGCAAGGACAGAAATTAAAGACGATCTGCCGGTCGGCATAAGTTACCTTGCCGGATCGATCTCTTACCTGCAATCTCACTATGTAGGTTCCCGGACTATTGTAAGTGTGGGACGGGTTCTTGGCCGGGCTATGAAATCCATCACCAAAATCCCAATCGTAGTCATACGGTCCAATTCCTCCGGTCGTCTGGTCCGCGAATTTAGTAATACCAGAGCAATCCTGCAAATCCCCTGTGAAGAAGGCTGAAAGAGGCATCTCTACCAGAAACTCTGCTTCCTGGCCACCATAGCACTTTGTATTGCGATTGCTGCACTTGCGAACGGCCTGTCTGCAGCTTGTATCTTTTGCAGTCTCCCAGCTCAACACAAGCCTCTTGAGCCGAACCTCTTCACCCCTCGTCCAGATAATATTATAGAGGGGATAGTCTACGGTGGATTTTGCTTCGATTTTGTCCAGGACGCAAAGGCCATCGTTATAAAAAGACCTGCTTAATGTGCCAGACAGGTACAGATCGGCCAGCAAGATCGCTGCATATCGTGGTGCATTGGCATTATTACGAAATGTGGCCCAGAGATAACAGGATTGCTTTTCACCCGGCACTGCAGAAAACAGATCTGCCCCCCTATCATCGCCCAGCCACAGCCGTGATACCGTTACATCATTGGCCTGGCACTGGAATTTGCAGTCTGGCCAGTCCTCGGATAGGGCCGGCTGCATGATCAGAGCAAGAAGGATGAGACGGCAGACGCTGGCCCAAATCATAGTCATAATTCACCCATATAGATGATGATTTAATACTCCTTTTTATTCTTAGTATTTGCATACATTCGTATATAGTTCTATGTGGCCCAACCTGGATAGGTTTTTATTTTTAATATAGATTAATTAAAACTAAATAAACTATATTGATTAAATATTATAAAATATTTATATTAATAATAAAATTTTGCACCTGGGCCGGAGTGGCTCAGGTGCTAAATAGGTCAATCAACTCTTCTTTAATCCCCGCCCTCCTCCGCCATGGATATGTCCGCCGACGGCTCTGGTATGACCTTTACAGCCATGCTGCATTCTTGGCTGGACCAGGCCTTTTCTATGTAATTTCTGTTTACCTTCACCTTTAGTTTGTGTTCACCCAACTCGAATTTGCTTCCGGAGAGGGTAATGCTCTTGCCTGATCCCAGGGATTTCTCATCCATGGACCAGTCATAGCTATTCTTGAACTTGGTGTCCTCTTTACCCGTGTAGCTGTAGGTCTCCTCCTTATTCTTGCACAGAGCGGAAGGCCCGTCCAATGCGCAAACCGCCTGGGAGCATCCAGGGGAGTTCTTGTTGGCTTCTGCTGTACTGCCGTCCAGATGCCAGACTAATGAATCGCCTTTGGATACGACGGCAAAGACGGAGGTCTGGGTTCCCGGTTCAAAGGTGGTGGGTTGTCCCTGGCTGTCAGGGAGTGGCGTGAACTGGTTATTCTTGCCGAGGGATAGGCTGACGGCCACGCCGTTGGTGTTGCTGTAGCCGAAGAAGGCGTTGAAAGTGCCGTCTTTATTGACAGACACGCAGTCCATGGTTGGTTTAATTGCATCTCTGTAAACGCCGGCCGTAACAGTTGCCACGTTTGACGTTATCGGCTTGCCTATGGAGGTTCCAGTAGACGTAGCCGTATTTACGATGGTCGATTTAAGTTCCTCGCCCATGTCACCCTGGACTACTTTATGGGTCAGGCTGCCGGTAGCTTTCTCTCCTGCAGGCAGGGTATTCCGGTCCAGCGTGACTTGGCCCAGCTTGTCATCTACGACAAGGATTCCGCTAACGGTGGTAGTACCCGTGTTGGAAACCACATAGGTATAGACGATATCATCGCCAAGCTTTGCACCACTACCGGCTATCCAAAGCGGTGATGTTGAAGTCGCTGTTTTGGCCAGGCTGATAGAGGATGTGTAGGTCAGGGCGACCGTTGCCGTTGCGGTGGCGCTGGCAGCATTGTTCTGGCTGTCTGTGCCTGACACCGTCACGATATTGGTGAGCGGTCCGGGCAGATCGGCCTCGACGACGAGGTGAGTCGCAGAACCATTAGCACTTGCACCCGGAGCCAGTGTATTAGTGCCCAAGGCGATGGTGCCTAGCTTGTCATCATTCGCGGTTAATCCATTGATGGTGACGGTTCCCGAGTTCTTAACCGTGTAGCTGTAGGTTATGGTAGATCCCACGGCTGCGGTTCCCGTCGACGACACCTTGGCAACTTCCAGTTTGGTGGTGTAAGTCAGAGCGACTGTTGCCGTTGCCGTAGTTGTGACCGGCTGGTTCTGGCTGTCCGTGGCCGCAACTGTTACGATGTTGGTGAGCGGTCCGGGCAGATCCCTTTCGAGCACGGTGTAAATACCGGTTCCCGTTGTGGTCTCTCCCGAAGCGAGGGTGGTCTGGCCTGGTGTTATCGTGCCGACCTTGTCGTCGCTCAGAGTCAGACCAGTGAGGGTCACGTTACCCGTGTTCCTAACTGTGTAGGTGTAGGTTACCTGGCTTCCTACGGCGGCCGTTGTGCTGGAAGGCACCTTGGCCACGTTCAGGCTGGCTGTGTAGGTCAGGGCGACAGTTGCCGTTGCCGTTGCTGTAAGCGGCTGGTTCAGGCTATTCGTAGCCGTGACGGTTACGATGTTGGTGAGCGGTCCGGGCAGATCGCCTTCGAGCACGGTGTAAGTAATGGTGCCGATAGTGTTCTCACCGGGAGCCAGTGTAGTCTTGTCTGTAGCTACGGCACCAAGTTTGTCGTCGCTCAGAGACAATTTGTTGATGGTTATGCTACCCGTGTTATTCACAGTGTAGGTGTAGGTTATGCTGTCTCCTACCCTGGCCGTTGTACTCGAAGCTACCTTGGCCACGCTCATGCTGGACCTGTAGGTCAGGGTGACGGTTGCCGTTGCCGTTGCTGTAACCGGCTTATTCTGGCTGTCCGTGGCTCTGGCCGTGGCAATGTTGGTCAGGGGTCCGGGCAGGTCCGTCTCGACGATGGTATGCGTCGCTGATCCCGTAGCAGTCGCGCCGGGAGCCAGCAGGGCGGTATTCAATGTGATGGCGCCCAGCTTGTCATCCGTCAGAGTCAGAGCGTTTACGGTTACGTTTCCAGTGTTAGTAACGGAGAACTGGTAGGTAACAGTCTCACCCATGGCAGCCGTGCTCGCTGATGGCGTCTTGGTCACCTGCAAAGCGGCGGCGTAGGTAAGCTGGACCGTGGCCGTAGCTGTGGAGCTGACCGCTTTGTTCTGGCTGTCTGTGCCTGACACCGTCACGATATTGGTGAGCGGTCCGGGCAGATCGGCCTCGACGACGAGGTGAGTCGCAGAACCATTAGCACTTGCACCTGGGGCCAGTGTGTTGGTGTCCAGGGCGACGGTGCCGAGCTTATCGTCTGCGAGAGAGAGCGCATTGATGGTAACCGATCCCGTGTTCCTCACCAAGAATTGATAGGTGACGGTTTCGCCCACGTTGGCCGTTTGGGCGGAAGGAGTCTTGGTTACTTGCAGAGTGGCAGTGTAGGTAAGCGCGACAGATGCGGTAGCCCGGCCAGTAACCGGAACGTTCTGGCTGTCTGTGCCTGTTGCTGTGGCCACATTGGTCAAAGGTCCGGGCAGATCCGTCTCAACGACCAGGTGCGTGGCTGACCCCGTGGCCGTCTCGCCTGGTGCCAGAGAAATCTTGTCCAGGGTAATTAAACCGAGCTTGTCATCGTTAAGAGCCAGTCCGTTTATTGTGACAGAACCGTTGTTCTTCACGCTGAACTGGTAAGTTACCGTATCTCCTACTTTGGCAGTATTAGAAGACGGTGTCTTAGTTACGGCGAGGCCAGCGGTATAGGTCAGAGTAATAGTTGCTGTAGCTGTCGCCGTAACCGGCTTGTTCTGGCTATCCGTGCCCTGGATGGTGGCCAGGTTGGTTAGAGGTCCGGGCAGATCGCTCTCCAATATGACATGGGTTGCCGACGCTGTTGCAACAGCTTTCGGGGCCAGTTCTGTCTTGTCGGTTTTTATGGTTCCGAGCTTGTCATCTGTCAGGTTCAAGCCCTTTATTGTGACGTTTCCGGTGTTTGTCACAGTGAACCTGTAGGTTACCGTATCTCCCACCTTGGCAGTGGTAGAGGAGGGCACTTTAGTCAGACTTAAGGCTGCGTTATAGGTCAGAGTCACGGTGGCACTGGCTGTAGCTCTAACCGGCTTGTTGGTCCTGTCCTCAACGCCTGATACAGTTACTGTATTGTTCAGGGGCCCGGGCAGGTCGCTCTCTTTTATGGTATAAGTACTGGTTGCAGTCGTTGTTGCTCCAGGCATAATCGTCCTGGTGGCGGGGACAAGCGTGCCGAGCTTATCATCCACAAGTGCCAGAGAGTTTATGCCTATGGTTCCAGTATTTTGGACGGTATAGGTATAAGTTACGGCCTGGCCTACTGCTGCAGAAGCTGCCGAGGCGGTCTTAGTTACCTGCATCCCCGTGGTGTAGGTCACGTTTGTCCGATAGGTGCAGCTTATGCTGCGGAACGGGTTGGTTGAACCGGGTGCCACATCAGAATAATCCTTGGTTAAGGTCATGCCGATGGTGTGATTGACGGGGCTGTACTGGGTCCAATCTATGTTGACATTTGGTCCGGTGGCTCCTGCGATATTTTTGCCGTCCACATTCCACACAAATGTCGTTCTGCCGCCTGTACCGCCTGTATAGCTGTACGCACCTGTTTCATAGGGGCCGACTTGTGCGGGTCCGCCTATGCCGCAAACCGGCAGAGAGTAGACTTTAATATCAGTACTCGTTTGGTTGACACAACCTCCTTCTTTGGTTCTTATGTATAGCGAGATTGTGACCGCCTTCGAGTTCTCAACCTGAGATACCAGGGGGGCCTTAAATGAAAAACTTCGCGCCGCCCCCTGGCCAATGGTAGCACCGCCAGTTACAGCGGTCCATTGATAGAGGTAATCTCCAGAAGGTGCTTGCAGGGTCACAGTCTGTCCAGAGGTTACGAGCTGAGTTACGGCGAGGCTGGGCACAGCTGCGCCCAGCGACGATCCGGTCAGCAGGTAAACCAGCGATAAAAGCATTACTAGAGTTATCGCTTTGCTATGATATGACATGATTTTTCCTCCTATATCCCAACTATTCGGTCAGCATCCGGTTATCTTAATCAGAGGCATCTCTCCTATTGCCATCAGGTATATTTTTTTCAAACAGACTCCAAATTGTAATAACTATTCAGAGTTATTGAAAGTTATATGGGCAATTCTTTTTGCGTTTATTCATACCTGGAATAGCATTAGATACATCCTTTCAGAGACCAAATTCAGATAACCATATAATTGGTTGTAGGCTTATCTATTTTAACTCTTTCACCATGTTTCGGGAATTAATGGCTTAAAATATTGCTATTTCATCTTATATACAATATTATATAATTTAACATTCAGATTTCCAAATTTCTATTTGTATTTGTATCCAGTATGCAATTCGCAAAACAAATGTTTTATATTTATTTTATACAGATTCAGAAAATCATGATATCATAAGGATATTAATTTTTCCTTAAATTTTATGCGCGACGGTCTAAATTTTAGACAACCACAAGTATTATTAGCAATAGAAGCACAAATAATTTAGAAGATTTGCAGTAATTCGCAATTGAATGCATAATATGATAAAAATAAACCATAGAGGTGAAAGGAAAATGTATCTGAAGAGAATGCTGATTTATGCAGGACTGGCTATATTAATGGCACAGCTTATTTTTGCAGGTGCGTCTGCACAGAATGGAACCGGCGTTTTGAATCTGATCATTAAAATGGAACAGTCTCCACTGGCAGAGGGAAAGAGTCTGGCGGAAAAAGAGGACTTAGAGATGAACTCCACCACAAATCTGCTCAATGAGGCGGACTCCAAAGGACTCGCAGTTTCGGTATCCGTCACAGGAGATATCGCCAATAGTATATATCCTCTCTATGTCACTATGCTCGGCTCCAAAAAGAATCATGAACTGATGATGGGAGGTATGAACGGGAGCGATGAATTGGTCTCCTTCGAAGATCAGGATGCGAGGCTTCGTAAGACCAAGAGATACGTTGAGGATGATTATATCTGCGGAGTAGAGCAGCTCAAGGTGGCCGGCTACCTGCCCGTGCCCGATTCCTTTAACCAGAGCCAATACAAGATCCTGGATGATCTGGCGATATTGTACCTGGTAGATGAAATGGGATTGCCGGAAAGCCAGGGCAAGATTGTGCCTTATCTCATGGACGGATCTGCCTTTTATGTGGTTCCTTTGAGCGAGGGGCATGCACTTCGCATGCATGACGGAGCGGCAAAAGCGGCCGGCTTGAACGGTACGCAGTGGTATGACCAACTTGCCGGCAAATTCGATGAGTCAGCCGGCAAGGGTGAACCAATGGTCGTGGTCTTCACCAATACGGTCTCCGGATCAGATGAATACCTGGATGCCTACAAGAAGTTCGTAGAATATGCATCAAGCAAAGGCGCCAGCTTTGTTACCACCA
>SESA01000196.1_pt1 | contig 42248 bp, 24 predicted proteins | sample 3171451 | NCBI WGS metagenome assembly SESA01 (sample SAMN06051862, study PRJNA518727) | freshwater metagenome | biome: subpolar coniferous forest; feature: holomictic lake; material: water; isolation source: holomictic Lake 227, 8 m depth | place: Canada: near Kenora, Ontario | collected...
GGCTGCTTATTGAGAAGCTTGCGATAGGTCTGCGCTGTGGCGTGTGCGATGTCGACCAGCTCTTCTGCCGTGGGGCAGGGGTTGACGGCGCAGTCGGCAAAGAGCAGTGTGGAGTCGCCGGAGAGGGTCGGGGACTTGAGGTCCATGATGAAGGCCGAGGAGGCGAGTTTGATGCCTTTGGCTGTGCCGACGCAGTGGAAGGCGCTACGCAGCATATCGCCTGTTGAGGCGATAGAGCCGGCGACCATGCCTTGTGCGAGGTCCAGTGCGACCATCATGTTGCCGAAATAGAGACGGTTGGACTTGACGGTCTTCAGCGCCTCCTCCTCGGTCATGCCCTTGGCTTTGCGCTTCTCATAGAACGCGCTTGCGAGTTGAGGCAACAGGTCGGAGGTGGTGTAGTCAACCGCAGTCAGGCCAACCGAGGCGAGTGTGACGCCGGCCTGTTTTTCGGCGGTTGCGATTTCTTCGGCTGTGCCGAGCACGATAGGTTTGCAGAGTTTAGTCTGTGCTGCCTTGACGGCTGCGAGGATGACGCGGGGATCCATCCCTTCAGGGAGGACAATAGTTTTATGTGCGGCTTGCGCACGTGGGATCATGGTGTCAAGAATGCTCATTAAATTTCCTTATGCTTATTTCTTCATGGATTCAGCGAGGACATGGAAAGTCTCGCGTGCAATCATCAATTCTTCATTGGTCGGGATGACAATCGCGGGGGTCTTGGAGTCGGGCGTGCTGACTGGGCTGAGCGTGCCGAAGACCTCCAGATTTTTGGCCTCATCGAGTTTGCAGCCGATCGCTGCAAGACGGGAGATGATCGATTTGCGGGCAGGGTGGCTGTTCTCGCCGATGCCACCCGTGAAGATAATGGCGTCTGCGCCGCCCAGGAGTGTGTAATAGCCGCCGATGTAGAGCGCGGCGCGGTGCCCGAACATCTCAATGGCGTTTGCTGCGGCAGACTTGCCTTGCGCTGCTGCGTTGACGGTGTCGCGCATGTCGCCGCTGTTGATGCCGTTAATACCATAGAGGCCGCTCTTCTTGTTGAGCACGCTGTCGATTTCATCGATCGACATGCCTTTGCGTGCAAGATAGAAGATGATGGCGGGATCGATGTCGCCGCAGCGGGTGCCCATGATCATGCCGGGCAGGGGCGTCAGCCCCATGCTGGTATCCAGCACCTTGCCGTCCTTGATGGCCGCGATGGACGAGCCATTGCCCATGTGGCAGGTGATCAGTTTCAATTCGGAGACCGGGCGCTTCAGATAGTCGGCTGCCGCCTGCATGACAAATTTATGTGAGGTGCCGTGGAAGCCATATTTGCGGATACCGTAGTCCTCATAAAAGGCTAGAGGAATGGCATACATGTAAGCGTGTTTCGGCATGCTCTGGTGGAAGGCGGTATCAAAGACCGCGACATTAGGAACATGAGGAAAGACGGTTTCGCACGCCACAATACCGTCGAGGTTTGCGGGGTTGTGAAGCGGGGCGAGGTCAAAGCATTTCTTGATGGTTGATTTCACGTCTTCTGTCACCAGGACAGGCTCGGTGAAGTATTCCGCGCCATGGACTGCGCGATGTCCGACAGCCTTGACTTCATTAAGCGACTTCATCACGCCACGGTCAGGGCTAACGAGCATCTTGCACGCCATGGCCAGCGCCTTGCCGTGGTTCTCAGCGGCGATACCTTGTTCAGTCTTCTTTTCACCATCCCGCTGATAGGCCAAGTTGGCGTTATCGGTTCCGATGCGCTCCACGAGCCCTTTGGCCAGCATTTTTTCTTTGGCCATGTCAAAGAGCATGAATTTGAGAGAGGAGCTTCCCGAGTTAATAACGAGAATTTTGTCGTATTTCTTGTAAGGCATAGTCAAACTTTCATAATTGTGTTGAATGATTAAAAAGAAGGAATACCACACTTTAGTGATCTGAAAAAACGGGAGTTATTTTGCTCCTATTCGATTTAGGATTCAAGACTTAAAACAAGAAAAAAGAAAAAACTATAAAAACGCAATTGACAACCAGGGGCCAAAAAGAGTACCTTATTAACACATTACGAAGTAGGATTATTTCGTGAGAGGGTCTGCAGATGCCAAGCTAGACAGATTGTGCTTGGTGGCCAGAGGAATTTGGACGACGCGGACGGAGCATTTTAAGGGGCTGCTTGTTGTGCTGGCGCACATGGGTAGCATAGGCTGGTTGCCTACATAACTGGATTAGCCATGGGGTCTGGTTCTGCCTGGTACACAATAACATGGCATGTTTCAAGTATAGAAGGATAGAAAATGGATATCTATGTGGGCAATCTTGCCTATTCTACGAGTGATGACTCCCTGAAGACTGCATTTGGAGCGTATGGTGAAGTAACCTCCGCTCGCGTTGTTACCGATCGGATGACCGGTCGTTCCAAGGGTTTTGGTTTTGTCGAAATGCCGGATCGCGCTCAGGCGCAGGCTGCAATCGACGCACTGAATGGCAAGGATGTGGATGGTCGCGCACTTCGCGTGAACGAATCCCAGCCTAAGCCTCGCGAAGAGCGTCGCAGTGGCGGCGGTGGCGGTGGCGGCGGCGGCGGTTACGGCGGCGGTCGCAGCAGCGGCGGCGGCGGCGGTGGTCGTGGCGGCATGGGCGGTGGCGGCGGCGGCGATCGTCGCGAGCGTCGCGAGACCCGCTGGTAGAACGTTTTCGTTCAATCGAACGTTTGGAAATATCGAGTCGCTCCTAATAGGAACGACTCGTTTTTTTTAATCTTCAATAAGTCATACAGGATGTTATTTTACGAACGGACAAAATGGTCTCTCACCCCAGGCGTTATCCTTGTCGGGGTTGACGAAGCCGGTCGCGGCTGCCTGGCCGGACCTGTTGTCGCGGGCGCAGTCTATATGTCGATGGTTCGGGCTGAAGAATACTATGCAGGCGAGCTTGCTGGACTGAATGACTCCAAACAGTTGTCACCAGCTCAACGTGAACATTATTTTAAGCTTTTAACACAGGCCCCTGATATCGTATGGGCGATCGGACAAGCCTCGGCTGCGGAAATCGATATTCATAATATTTTAGTCGCGACGCATATGGCCATGCGCCGGGCGGTCGAAGCATTGGCCGTGCGCGCGGAACATATTCTCGTGGATGGCTTGCCGGTTAAAGGGCTCCCCTGCCCTTCCACCGCGATTGTCAAGGGCGATGCGAACAGCTTTCTCATTGCGGCTGCTAGCGTTATTGCAAAGGTTTCAAGGGATTATATGATGTGTGCCCTGCATGAACAGTATCCGAACTATGGCTTTGCCGCCCACAAGGGGTATGGCGTGAGTGAACACGTGGCAGCACTTCATAAATATGGCTCATGCCTTGAACATCGGCATACGTTTCGTCCTGTCCAGGACGTGGATTGCCGTCTGCCGGGATTTTAACGGAATGTTGCGAGCCAATCGCGGACCGGCGCTTCTGGCAAGCCCATGATATTCGTGTAAGAACCGCAGTATCGAGCAATCAGCAGATCGCCATTTTCATCAATGTCATAAGCGCCTGCGCGGTCGAGTGGCTGTGTCCGCGCAAGGTAGTCGCGAATGGTTCCCTCGGAAAGATGCTTGAAGGTCACGGAGGATGCTTCCACGCGGATGTCCGCTTCCGTTTCACCTGGACGCCCCAGTGCAACGGCCGTGTAGACAATCTGGGTCCGCCCAGAAAAGGATCTTAAAAAATCGGCGGCCTCTTCCAAATCCTTGGGCTTGCCAATCAAAACTCCTTCAAACCACACAAGCGTATCCGCCGTAATCAGGGCGGCCTCTGGATGTTGAGCGCGACAGGCGCCATATTTTGTGCGCGCATTGAAAACAACCGTGTGCACGGGATCTTCTGAATCATGAATTTCAGAGGTGTCCGGCACCCACACGGAAAAGGAAACGCCAAGGGATTCCAGAATTTTTTTTCGCCGTGGCGATACCGAACCAAGAATAATGGGAGGAAGAGCTGTGTACATGATGCGTCCTTTTTTTGTATACCATACAGGATACAGAGGACCGATGTCTATCCTTTCCTCCCGCAATGTTGCTGAAATAAAATTGCGAACGACTCCTCAGGTGTGGCATACTTATTGACTATGAGATGGATATATTATCGATCCGAAACCCTCAAACTCGTCCATGGTCTTTTGGCCGTGTTGCCGTTGCTTGTGAGCGCTATTGATTTTGGGTCGTCAAAAAATTATCCGAATATCGGATTGAAGTTCCCTGTTTTGCGTTACGCAAAGGCCGATCCTGTTCCGCCGCCGGAGGCGACGTCCTATATCCGCCTTGAAGCTGATATGCTGACGCGCGTGGATCTTTTTTCGCCGTATGATCTTTGGTATCGTCGTGTCTGTTGCGCGCGCTGGTTTGATCTTTCCGGCAATCGGCTGATTCTTGGACGCATGTCGCACGATCTGCCAACAGCGAACGAAGCCGCAGTCTCTCGTTCAACGTTTGATACACTGATGCTCTCTTCTGAGATCTCACCCTGTTCGAGCACGGAAGAACAGATGAAGGGTTGGGTCGAAGCTTTTTCGGGCTATACGGTTTACAACGCAAAAGGAATTTTGCAAGATGGTGTTGCGCTGAACAACCTTTATTATTATCCGTGTGAAAAAACGAATGTATTGATCTATGCATTTCAACCGAGCCAACTAGAGGGCTCCACAAATCCCGACTGGTTCTGTGTCATTTTAGAATCGCCCAGTGCACGTGATTTCGCCAAACTGAAAGAACAGGTTGAGGAGCATTTCCTTGGCAAAATTGAAATTCCCGTCCGTTCATCGAAAGAGGAAGGCGTTGTTGTCGAAGAATTGGAGCTCTCCAAGAAGAGTGTTGTGTCGTTTGACTGTCCCAACCATCCCGTCCGACTCGAAGCGCGAAAGAGCGTCGAAAATTATGATACATGGTGGATTTATGAGACTGATGGGTTTGTCATCCTTTCCGATGTCAGTAGCGAAACTGGGAAGCCTGTGGTCACGGATTTGCGCAAGACACTACCGATTCTCAAACAGGCTTTCATGAAATTAGTGCCACCCCTGACCCGCGAACCCGATGTGGCGATTATTCGAATCTTTCAGAATCCAGAGGAATACATTCGTTATGTGGGCAAGGCATACGCTTGGACAGGCGGCATCTGGATGCCTGCGCGGCGCGAATTGGTCCTGCGGGAAGTCCCCAGCACAGCGGCACTCTCGAAGACGTTGCGCCATGAGGCCGTTCATCAGTATCTCTCGTATGCGTTTTGCCTGATGAGTGCCCCGCCGTGGATGAATGAAGGGCATGCCTGCTTCTTTGAAAATACGAGTGTGACATCCAAGGGCAAGCTCATCTTTGAGGAGGATGAAAAATATGTGCGCTTGCTCTTGGAAAACATGGAAACGGTGACAGCTTCCCTGCCTGATTTCATGAAGGCCAGCTATACCGATTTTTATGCAGGGACGGACGCACAGCGCGAAATGAAATATGCACTCGCTTGGGGGATTGTCTACTACCTTCAAAAGGGGGCGCCTGTTGAGCGCAATACAGAATTCAAGTCCGTGTTGACTGATCTGGCAGGAACACTCGTAGAAGCGAAGAACTATTCCGAGGCCATGGCCAAGGTCTTAGCCAGCATGGATATGTCGGTATTCCAGAGCAACTTCAAAGAATTCTGGACGTGCCGCCGCTCTGCCGCCATGCAATACGATCCCTTGAAATAAATCAAATTAGAGACCGGCGTCCTTGATTTCTTTAGTCAAGACCTTGCTCTCTTCGGAATTCTTATCCACTTTGGTCATCGCCACAGCGAAATAGTCTTTCGCCTCAGCCAGTGTCTTCTTTTGCTTTTCAGTATCCGGGATAGAGGCATAAATTTTGGCGATGCGCACCGCGTTACGCCCCAGAATCCATTCACGGCTGTAGGCCAGTCCCGTTGACGGATCATACTCTTCTGTCTGTTTGGCGTTCTTCCATTCCGTCATGAACTGGCGAAAGTTTGCAATGGCTTCGAGCGGTTTGTTTTTCGCCAAGGCGCGATGTGCTTTGACTTTTGGAAGCGTTGTGATGTGCCATTCTGCATCCTTACCAGGGATGCCCTTTTCCAGCATCTCGACCGCTAAGTCATAGTTCTCAGTGATAAAAGCACCGTCCAGCATTTTCAGACTGACCGATTGAATGGTATTCTCATCTTTGCAGACCACGAGAATCTGTGCGCCGACGGCACATAATTGCTTCACGAGGTCTCGAGAATCAATCATGTTATAGAACTGATTATCGTATATGTTGCCGACGTGTTCCGGTGAGATTTTTTCCTTCAACAACGCTTCAAGTCGAACAGGCAGAAGTTTTCTGTCCTTTGCAATGCCCATATCAACCCAAGTCATTGTCGCAACGCGCATGACCTGAGGCTTGTTCACTGCTATGCGATAAATCTGCTGGCTTGTTTTTTCAAGAATGTCCAGCTGCTTATTTTTCTTCAACACGTCGAAACTTTGACGTAATACGGGCACGCAGACCTCTTCCGGCAACCGGATGACGCAGGCCAGAATGGCATTGGGAAGAGCATCCCATCGTTTGGCTGCGATGCGATTCTTGAGAACAGAGGTCGTGGCCATCGCCTGAAAGGCCGACAGCTTCTTCTTTGACGTGATAGTGGCCATCGCCTTTTCGACGGTATCATAATCGCCTTTATCAATCATGCGATCAATGGTTTGCTGGACCATCCGCACAGCGACTTCCGGTTTTAATTTCGAATGAGTTGTAGTAATCGCATCGTCCAAAGCCACAAGGTCTTTTGCGGAAACGGCCATTGATAATTGCGCTTCGCACGCCATGCGTAACTTGGCTTCACGAGCCAATTCATTCTCCGTGCTAGGGCTACACCCTAAAAAAAAGACCATCATGACCGTTGCACTTAATCCGATTCTTTGAACAATTTTACTCATAATTACTCCTTTGGCTTTAAATTTAAAGTGTTTAGTATATAAAAATGTCAAAAAAAGCTCAATACATATTAAAATTGCCGTGTCGTCTTTTCCGCACCTGTTTTTTTGTTGAATAGCCGTTTGAATAAATGAGTGACAAAAGAGAAAAACGAGATGAGGAAGAAGAGGCCCGGAAGCATCAGCGCGATAAGCACCAAGGGCGGTTTAATCTTGGCTAAAATAACCATTAAACAGGCCACGCCAATCAAGAATGAAATCCACCATGGCGCTGCCAGTATAATATCAATCACTGTCCTTTTTCTCCGCGCCATTTTGTGTTCCTTTAGGTTATCATCAATAATGTACGTACCATGCTAAACGCAATTGGAGCGATCATACCGAATTCAGATTCGAAGTGCTAACAAAAATACATATTTCCTCCGTTTTTGTTTACTGCCTACTGCCACTGGCTACTGCTACTGCCCGCTGCCCACTACCTACTGTTCCCCTGCCCGCCCTCTCTCTTGACAGTCGTCCCGTGAAGCTATACCATATGACCCAAGTTGCGGGGAACGATCTCTTCCTTACTTAGCCACAGAGAACAACAACAGGAGCATTAAAATGAATAAACGATACTTTACCGCATTGACTACCGCGCTGCTTGCCGTTGCCATCGCGTGTGCGCAAACCCCTGCAGCCAACACCAACATCCCCGTACGGATTGCGATCCATCTCGCGCAAGAAAAAGGGGTCTTTTATGGTGCTGACGATCTTTCAGCCACCCTTGAGATGAGCAACGCCAGCCAGCAAAAAATGGACGCTGTGCTGGTTACGGAAATCACGACCGATGCTGGCGCACCCATCACAGTGCTTAAAACGTCGGTGTCGCTTCCTGAGGCAGGCACAATCAAACAGTCGTTCAGTCACAAGGTCAACGAGCCGGGTTTCTACCGCGTCAGTGCGCACCTTGAATCTGGCGGAAAGAGCGGGGCGGCGACCGCGTTTAACCTTGGTTATGAGCCGGAAAAAATCGTCTGTCCGTCATCAGCCAAGCCCGACTTCGCCACATTCTGGAAAAACAACCTCGCCGAGCTGTCCAAGGTGGAACCGCGTTATTCGCTGGTGTTGCTCACGAATCTCTGCACAGAGGCACAGGATCTCTATGAAGTGCGCATGCATTCATTCGGGGATGTCGTGGTGGGCGGACATTACCTGGTGCCCAAGAAGCCGGGCAAGTATCCCACAGTCGTCCGTTTTCTAGGCTACAGTTCAGGGCCGTCGATTCCGAATCGCGACAATCAGCCCGTGATCCGGTATGTCGCCTCCACGCGCGGTCAGGGCGTGATGAAGTCGCAGAACATCTATGGCGAATGGATGGCCTACCGTCTCGACAGCCGCGATGATTACTATTTCCGAGGCGCATATCTGGACACGGTGAGGGCGATTGATTTTGTCTGTTCGCGTCCTGAAGTAGACCAGAGCCGCTTGGCGGTTGAAGGTGGCAGTCAAGGCGGCGCGCTCTCCTACATCTGTGCCGCGTTGGATACGCGCGTCAAGTTCTGCATGCCCACGATTCCAGGCTTCTGCGACATACCGAATTTTATCGCTCTCACTCCGTGGCCCGGCGGCATCTACCGGAGCTATTTGGCAAAGAACGACAAGGGCGTCACGCAAGCGACAATGTATGCAATGCTGACCTACTACGACGTGAAGAACTTCGCTGACTGGATTACCTGTCCTGTCTACATGGGCGTGGGCCTACAAGATCACATCTGTCCGCCGCGCACCAACTTTGCGCCCTACAACCTGCTGAAGGGTGAAAAGCGTTTTGTCATTTATCCTGAGACCACGCACGGCATCCGGGGTGACGACTTCCATCCCAAGGCCTACGCCTGGATGATTGAGAAATTTGGGATCAAATAAGAGAGCAGTTGTCTCATAGATCCCGCCATACGTCCTTGATTCGTTACCACGGTACGTCAGCAAATAAAACATCTGCATATTAGCCGATGGCGTCGGAGCCCTCTTCATTCGTGCGGATGCGGATGCACTCTTCCAGGGGCATCACGAATATTTTTCCATCACCAATCTTTCCGGTTTTAGCGGCTTTGATGATGGCGTTGATGGTGGGCTTGACGAAATTATCATTCACCGCAATTTCCAACTTCACCTTTTCGAGTAGCGTGACGGAACGGATCTGTCCGCGATAGTGCTCGGTGTAGCCGCCCTGCTGTCCGCAGCCTTTAACACGGCTGACCGTCATCTTGAAAACTTCCGCATGGAAGAGCGCCTCTTTCACATCGTCGAGTTTTTCAGGCTGAATAATGGCAATAATCATTTTCATAGTGAACGTTCCTTTAACAGGTTAAACGGTTACATAGATTCTTCAGGACAGGCTTCAATTTTATGAATAGATAAGTCGGAACCCCTCAACTCTTCGTGCGGGTTGAGACGGATGCCGACCGTGATCTTTAGGAGACCGTATACGATGGTGCTGGCGAGTAGACAGAATACCACGACAATCAAGGTGACAATCAATTGTGAGAAGAATGAGACGCCGCCCATTCCGCCCAGCGAGGATTGTCCAAAAATTCCGGCGGCAATGCCCCCAAAGGCACCGCAGACGCCATGCAACGGCCAGACGCCGAGCACGTCATCCACTCTCCACTTGCTGGTTTCCGCTTCAAAGAGAAGAACGAAAATGGCTCCGGCAATCGCGCCAACCACGGCCGCGCTTACCGGATGATAAAGATCGGAGCCCGCGCAAACAGCCACGAGGCCAGCTAACGCGCCGTTATGCACAAATCCAGCATCATTCTTCGAAATCATCAGGGCCGCCATCGTGCCGCCGACCATGGCCATGAGGGAGTTGATTGCCACCAGACCGGAGACCGCTTCGAGCGATCCCGCGCTCATGACATTAAATCCGAACCAGCCGACAATCAGGATCCAGCTCCCCAGCGCAAGGAAGGGAATAGAGCTGACCTTGATCAATGTGGTGTCATACCGTTTGAGACGCGCGCCGAGAAGGATGATGGCGGGCAACGCCAGCCAGCCCCCCGTCGCATGAACAACTACAGAACCAGCAAAATCATGGAAAGGTGCACCCAAGGTCGTTGCGAGCCATCCATCCGGACTTGCAAGCATACCCGAGAAGCGACCCCAGAGTGAGCCTTCGATCAACGGATAAACTAAGCCAACAAAGATTGCGCCCGCCACAGAGTTAGTCCAGAACTTCGACCGCTCAGCCACACCGCCTGAGATAATCGCCGGAATGCAGGCTGCAAATCCGAGTAGCAAAAAAAACTTCACATATGCAAATCCATGACTGGCCGCCATAGACTGAACCGGGACAAGAAAGGAAATGCCGCGAGCAATCGGGTAACCGATGAAAAAATAGATCAGGGTTGAGAAGCCCCATTCACAGATAATTTTATTGAGCGCATTAACCTGATTCTTCCGGCGGACTGAACCCACTTCCAAAAAAGCGAATCCTCCGTGCATAGCCAGAATCATGATCGCGCCAATCAAGATAAAAAGCGTATTGGAGGACTGCGCCAGCTCATTGGGCGCACTGACCTCCGCAGCCTGCACAAGCCCCGTCAGTCCGAAGACGGTTAAAACAATAAATAATGTCGGCCTGATTCTCTTCCATGTATGCATAATAATAAGTCCTCTCAGTCGGTTACTCAAACGCCTTTAAAACAGACTTGAATTTCAATAGATACTGACACACGCCCGTTACAATAGGCCTGGGACAGTCAAAAGAAAGACAAATTTGTAGCAAAAACTGACATTTTTGTCAAGCATACAAAAAATTCCAAACGCCTCAATATCCTAATTACCTGAAATTTCAATGAAATATTGGAATGAGGGAGAAAGACGGAATATCGGATCCGGGAGGGGCACCTACTCAGTCATGAAGCGCCAGGTGAAGGTTGTGAAGCGTGATTTCCAGGGACCCTTTGAGTCGAGCGTTTCACCTTTGAGTTTTCCGTTGTCACGGACGACACGCAATTCTTGACGTGATGAAATACCCTTCTCATAATCAAAGGTTTCGCCATCATCATCGTAGAGCTGGTAGTTACCTTCCTTGGTGCCGTAGTGACGCACTTCCAACGGCGTGGAACCTGTGGCAAGACGGATGTTGTTAGTAGCTGCCATCAAGGGAATGATGCCGCCATCCCTCACAAACAATGGTATCTTGTCGAGCGTCGCCGATACTGTAATCGTACTCGCTTCACCCACAAGTTTGCCCGTGTGAAAATCAAACCACTTTCCCTTGGGCAAAATAACCTTGCGTGATTTTTCACCTGCTATCATTGGGGCTACGAGAATATTCGAGCCGAACATGTATTGGTCAGAGACCTCAACAGAGGCCTCTTCGAGGAGCATGTGACGAAGCGGTGGAATTCCGTACCGTTGGTAGTCGGCCATGGCAGTGTAGAGATAGGGAACCAACCGCACGCGCATCTTCAAGAGTTCACGTACCTGATCGGTTGCACCTGGCCTGCTCCAGGGCTTCAGTCCCGAAGACCAAGCATTAAGTTGCATGATCGGCGAAAAGAGGCCTGTCTGAAAACGCCGTACCCAGTCCTCGTCGCTCCTGCCGTCGCGCACTTCGGAGCACCAGAGTACGCCAGCCAGACTGCTGTTGGCCAGTGCCTGAATGAAGCCGCGATGTTCGTAGGTGTCACTGTAGAGCGCAAAGGGATACGGGCTGCCGCCAGCATTTGAGCCACGCACCAGTCCGCAGGTACGACGGTTAAGCTGGCGGAAGGTCTCCATGTAAGCCTTCTGCATGATGAGACCATGAATCTGGCGCATCTGCTCGCCGCAGATGCCGGAGGGAAAGAGCATATGTTCGGCGGAGAGTTCATCCACCTCGTCGATCTTGTATCCGCTCACGCCAATTGCAAGTTGGCTACGCTTATGCTGATCCAAAAAGATGTCGCGCGCCGCTTTGAACGTGTAATCGGGAACCTCTCCCAACCAGTAGGTATGCGATCCGGTGTAGGGCGCAAGTTGCGCATAAATCGGCGCCTTCTTGGAGACAAACAGATTCTCCCAGAGATTAATAGAGATGCCTTTGGCCGTCATGCTCTTCATAAAACCAGCGGGATCAGGATAACGCACCGGGGACCATTCGTAGGTGCAGGGATAGGCCGCGCTCTGCCAACCCGGTTCCAGTCCGATCACATCAAGCGGAATGTCGCGTTTGGCAAATTCGTTCACCTCCTGCACGACTTCGTCGCTGGTCGCCGTGGTGAGAATACGATGCCAGAAGCCAAGGCCCCAACGCGGGGGAAGGCATCCGCCGCCGCAGAAGAGGTTGTAGCGCTGCATCACCTCCAGCGGAGTCTTGCCCGCGAAAACCATGACCTCCATGCCCGTGCCGGCTGCACTCGCCTCGACAGCGTCGGACTGCGGACACGCTGACCAGTTTCGGTCTGTGATGCGGTCAATTTCTTTCGGATGGTTCGGACTGTCCTTTCGGTTGCCGACGCCCATCTGGATATGCACAACGCGGGCAGCATTAATGAGCACGCCGTAACCAGCGCTGGAAATATAGAGAGGCGTTGGCGCATGGGAAGAAGGCGTGACCCGCAAGCGAAAGTCCTTCTTTCGCAGATTGACATCTCCGTCGGCACGCATCCCCAAGCCATAAAGGTGCTCCGCATCGTTGATCGGCATCCGTATGCTCGCATAAACGCCTTGCACTTGCCCACGCGCCTCCGCCATCAACGCAGGTAACGTTGGGTCGCCCAGCTCCTTGAGGGCTTCCAATTTGGGCGAACCTGCAAAATCCATCGGACTAATCTCGGCCTTGCCGATAAGCGCGCTCCAAACACCCGGCGCGCGTTGTTTCCATTCTACCACCTGCATGGCCTTCATGGTGGTGTCCACCATAACCGGCGGGGTCTGCGCTGTCACGGCCACGCTCAGCATGGCCACCATCATCATCGTTGTTTTTTTGTTTTTCATAAATTTCCGAGGACTTGGGACTCGGGACGTGGGACATGCAGTGCCAAGTTTCGAGTTTTCAGTTTCAAAATTCCTGTTATTCCTTGCATTCCCCCACCACCATTGGCGTGTCTTTGACGAAGAATTGGGATTCGAGCCAAGGCGCAGGCTCAGGGCCTTTGCTTTCAACGCGGATCTCCAATTTTCCTTTAGGGGCTGTGAAATTATTTTTAACAACCGGCATATCAGCGATCTTCTTCCAGTTCAAATCATAGACGCCGAGGGTCTCGCCGCCGGTATACCAGATATACGATTCGCTGGGAATGGTGCCAGTGATCTGCATCGTGCCGGCGCCAAGGGTGATGACGGGATTGATCAATGCGGTCGGAATTTCCGGCAACACGCGGAGGTTTGCGACGGAGATATCAACCGTGGTTTTAGCCGGCACTTTCCCAAGTCCAATGGACATACGATGCAGGTTTCCGTATTTTGCTCCTTTGGTCTCGAAGCGCCAGCCCCAGCGTGCATCGCTCCACGATACTTCGCCACAGGGGATGACGAACTCGCGCGGCCCCTTGAAGTCCAGCACCACGATGTAATCCCGCGCTCCGTGTGAATGCGCTTGCATCACCAGCACCGCTCCACTGCCGTCACCGGTGACCGTGAGCGCGAGGCCTCGCGCCTTCTCCATGTTGGAGGAACAATCGAAGTAAGGAAGCTTCTCTTCGTTCCGGATCGCTTCATTGCGCTTGTTCTCAAAGCGAATCTTCAGCGCCTCGCCGTCCGCAATGAATTGATGGTCGCCGACATTGCGAATCTTGTCGGCCTTCGGTTGAAGCAACGTCTTCAGGGTAGCAGCGTCTTGGGTCTGCGCTGCAACAACAGGCTTGAGTCCTGCACCGACATTATAAGCCTCGACAATCGCTTTGTCGGCGGAGTTTGTCTCGGACGTTTTGCCGCTGACCAGTGTCTGTCCGTTAAATCCGTTCATGACACGCATGAGTAGCTCAGGCTCTTGCTCAGAATATGGATTTTCCACGGCGAATTTTTCGCCGGCTTTGAAATACTGTCTGGGAACGATAGGGCCGTACTCGGAGCCGGTTTTCCAGCCGATATCAATGCCGGGGCGGTACAGCATTCGAAGCGGAACAACCGTATAGCCAGTCGTTGTCTTTGCCGCACGATAGATGACCTCGTTGCTAGAGCCAAGAATGGTTTTGCGTTGTTGTGCCGTAAGAAGTGGTGCCACCTTTTTCCAGGCAAGGACAGTCTCTGCGGCAGTCGCGGACAAGCCGTGGTTTTGTAAAATGGCTGTTGATACGCCGAACATCGGTTCAGGTTTGTAGATGCCAATGCTGCGCACACCCGAGGCAATGGGCTTGGCCACAGCGGAAAACATCTCATACGGACCGGTGGAGGGACGGCCGTTGCGCGCGACCGTCAGCGGCACTTGCGGTTGATGTCTTGCAGCGATAGCGGCTTTTGAACTGTTGAAGCGATACTCGAGCTGACAGGGCATGTGGGAACCGCCGGAGTTGTTACTGGTGACAGCATGGTCCAGATTGGTGTAGACAGACTCTGTGAATTTGGCATAGCCCCATTGATGGTTGACCGTATGAATCTCCCCAGCGTCTTGTTCGCAATGGATGATGTTGTTCCGGTTGTTGAACTCCGCGATGCGGCGGCCAAGCTCTTCCACGAGCGTACTGTCGTTGTCCGCAGTGAAGCACTGGCCGTAGGGACGGATCAGGCCTGTCATCGGCGTGTTCGCTTCATGAGAAACGGCCGCGCTTTTGATCGCGCCACGCCGACACTCTGTCAGCGACCATACCTCTTTGTCGGTGTCCGTAAACTTGCCCACTTCAACAAATTCATCGCCCACGCGGATCACACGGATGTTGTTCCAGGGATCGACATTGGCAGGCCCCGTGACCGGACGGTCAATGCTCGTGGGCATCTCTCCGCCTGGTGCTGGTTTAAAAAGAATCGTCTTGTCTGTCGCGGAAACAGACTGAACCAATGTTCCGTCAACCCACTTCGCGAGACGCGGATCAATCTTGCCGACCACATAGTCAGGGTCTTCATTGGCAATGGCGCAACTCACGGTATGGATTGTCAGGCCGATGCCCTTGCTTCGCGCATAGCTTGCAAACTTCTGGAAGTCCTCTTCTCCCTTGGGGAAGGTGTTTGGATTCAGATGAAGGAAACTGTATTTGACGGGCCAGTATTCGCCGCGCCAAGTGTCGGTATGCATGTAGATGCGCTTGATATCCAGCTTCGCGGCAAAGTCTGCAAGCGTATAGAGCTCTGCATTATTGGTGGCGGTAATCAACATCTGGCTCTGATCTGCAAACTGCCGCTGCCAATCCGCGAGCCAGGTCCTGGCTACTTCGACAGTCCACTCGCCTTTGATCTTGGGATGCGGCAATCCCTCGTTGGCCCAGATATGGAGGAGCGTCTCATCCGCGTCGGCGTCATCGGACGGCACATAGATGGCAAAGCCTCCCAAGGGCGTATTGGCTGAGCGCTCCCAGAGCCACGGCCAACTGATGTCGCAGCCCCAATGCGCTGCGTGCGTCATGTAATCCAGAGGCAGCGTCTTGGCCTTATAATCCAGATTCATCTTGAACGCGAGCCAGAGCAGATTCTTTTTTGGCAGGCCTTCCACGCGGCTGATCTTAAACGTGATGTAACGGTCGGTTGCTTTAACATCGAATGAAATACGGACATCGTCTTTAAGAGAGGCCACCAATTGCTTCCCGTCCCAGCGCAGGTCTTTGAAGGCGAAGGAGGTGAGACGGCCATAGTTAAACGCAAAGCCCTTGATTTCAAAGCCGGGTCCGGGGTCCTGCTCGTTGAGGAGTTCCTTGTTGTTAGCCTTGAAGGATTTTGGTCTGCCGTCAGAGGCAAATTTTAAGACCACTCGGCCTGTGCCGATCTCGATGGGATCACCTGCATACGAAAAGCTGACAAGGACTGTCGCCAACACTGCCGATAAGAGGGCATACTTGCGAATTATTGACCCGCTGATTGGGGTAGCTAGGCTAGGCGAATAGGCGTCCTCGCCTGTTCTCTGGCGGCAAAAAAATCCGCCAGCCAATTCTCTTAGCTTTGTTGTACAGGCGAGGACGCCTATACGCCCAGGATTGGCGACAAATTGCCGATGCGCATCCCTCATTATTCTGACTTCCATTCGTATCCCCCTATTTAATTTTTATTATTTTAACCGAACGGCGTGAGTTTGTCATGTCGGTCAAATGTACTACAAGAGGAAAGTTAAAAGCTACAAGCTACAAGTGAAAAGGGAAAATAGAATATCGAAGTAAAGTGGTAATGAGGTAAAGCAGTAAAGAGGGAGAAGTGCTAAAGTGAAACTTGCACAATTACGTTTTTTACTCCCTCTACCGCCTCTTCGTGTCCGCAGGCAACAGCGGTGAAGTGTATTGTTCGTAGAGGGCAAAGAGAAATTCGATGCGTTGGCGGTCGGAGGTGAAGGGTGCAGAACGATAACAGTGGTCAACTGCACGATCAAGTTCAGCATGAGCCTTGACCAGATCAGCGGGCATAGTCAACGAATCGTAGAGATCGGCAAGGGTGGCCAGCGGATGTTGCGTACGCGCATCAAGCACAGCCTGCGCTTTTTTTTCCACCGCAGCTTTTTTCTTATCGTCAGCCGTGAGGGCAGGTATAAGTTCTTTTGACCGCTTGGATGTCGAGGACGGTTTAGCGCCATCATCGTACTGCGTCATCAGGAAGTCTAAAGATGTTTCCCGGACGGACAACGGCCAGTCTAATGACCCCTTAGCGTAGTTGTCACTTCTGAATCGAGGCCATGGAAAGTTGTTATAGACTAACCCAGCCGAATAGCGATAATCTGATTTAATACGGCCACAGATCTGCCTCATCCATGCCATGTGCATGGTGGAGGTTACTATACCAAAATGGAAAAGTGTAGCATTAGGTATGAAGAGACAACTATCCCCCACGATTTGCTTTGCTTTACAATAACTCATCGGAATGAACCTGCGTGTCTCGGAACTATGCCGCGGTATTAAAATGTAATCGGTTTTCGGCTGACGTATTTCACCAAACAAAGATGGGAAGAGTGAGAGTTTCGCAGTGGCTTCCCTCGAACTCTTGGCGCGATAGTCCCTGACGGCAGTAATTCGCTCCATGATCGGAGGCAATCCACTGAATTTTTCGGGGGATATGTCCTTCAGCCAGATGCACCATCTGTTTTCTCCGTGTAAGAATTCTTTAGCACTGATAAAGGGACGTATAAACGATTTCGCCCCAGGGCAATCTTCAATCAGTTCATTTTTTTCTGAGTCGGTCAGCAAGAAGTTGCCGTCATCATTGGGCATGTTGCCAAACATCATTTCAGGAACAGGTGAAATCGGTTCGGCTCTATTGGACAATACCCTGTCGGCATCCTCTACCAGATAGGGGCTGATGTTCCTGACTTCGCTGACAACAATCTCTGTTCTTTCGGTCTCGTAGATATGTTTCACCGGGATATCAAATGCGGCAAACCCAACGATGACCACATGCACGTGCGCTTTACCTCGCGCTTCGCTTTCCCATGCGAAGGTACGATAGGCGAAATGAATCTTTAGTTTGTAAGCCTGGAAAAGATATGGCCATAATATGCCCGGCTGTTCACCTTGCGCGATTGAATTCGTGGAAACAAAACTGACGCAGATCCCAGTGCCTTGAATATAGTCAGCCGCCTTCTGATACCAGCAGGTGACATAATCAAGATTCCCCGCGCTTTTCAGTTCTCCGAAAACCTCATCCATGTCTAAGACTTGTTCTTTATCTCTCGCCTTTTTACCCACAAACGGCGGATTGCCGAGTACATAAGAACACTGGTCGGGAGGCAGAATCTTTTTCCAGTCGAGCCGCAGGGCGTTACCGAGGACAATGTTGGCGGACTTCTTAAGCGGTAGTCGCACAAAATATTGTCCGAAGGTCTCGGAGAGGCGCAAATTCATCTGGTGTTCCATGAGCCACATCGCAACTTCCGCAATTCGGGCCGGCCACTCTTGAATTTCAATGCCGGTGAAGGCATCCACATCGATGAGGGAAAGAACTTGAATGTCGAGCTCCAAATGGGCGTTCTTGCCAAGGAGTTCCTTAAGAAGTTCGATCTCCAAGAGTCGCAGTTCGCGATAGGTGATGACCAGAAAGTTACCGCACCCGCAAGCTGGGTCGAAGAAACGCAGATTGCCGATCTTCTCATGCATCTGCTTGAGCATGGCCTTGCTGCGCCGGGCCTTCTCGAACTCGGTCCGCAGATCGTCCATAAAGAGGGCATTGATGACCTTGAGGATGTCGCGTTCGGAGGTATAGTGCCCACCGGTCTGACGACGCTCTTTGGGATCCATCACACCTTGGAAGAGCGATCCGAAAATGGCTGGAGAAATACGCGACCAATCGAAGGTCGTGCAGGCCAGCAAGGCATCGTGCATGGCGCGGTTAAAATCAGCAAAGCCCAGCCGCTCCTTGAAAAGTTCACCGTTGACATACGGAAACGCGGCCAAGGTCTCATCGAGATTTTTCTGGCGCCGTTCCAAAGGAGTGTCCAGAACTTCGAAGAGTCGTGCAAGATGCAGTCCAAGGTCGGAGCCGTCCTTGGCTATACGGTTTTCAAGGTAGAGAGTAAAAGTCTCCGGCTCAAAGAGTCCAGTGTCTTCCGCGAAGAGACAAAAGAGGACGCGCACCAGGAATCGTTCAAGGTCATGTCCCTTATAACCGCCTTCGGCCAGCGCATCATGAAGGTCACCAAGAATCTCGACAGCCTTGATGTTGATCGGGTCTTCCTCGCGCAACCGGTGCTGCTTATAGCCCGCGATAAAGGCGAACTCCTGGATGCGCTTGTGCAGTTCTTTAAGGGGGAACTCCATCTTTCGATAGTGACGAGACTCGAAGAGCGGCAAGTCCAATTGTTCGTCCGGTTCCAAATCATACAACGCGATGTTCTCGAAATCCGAGAGAATCACATAACGGGGCAGATCGGCAATACGCTGTTCGCGGGCCAGATCCTGAATGTAGCTGAAGGCCTGAGACTCTGCCTTGTCCAGACTCTTGCCTCGGCTCTTATGTTCCGCCAGCACCAGCCCGCGCCAAAAGACATCGATGTATCCATACTGACCGTTGATCTTCTTGACGGGCTCTTCAAAGGTTGCAAATAGACGACGCCGAATACCGAACACAGCAAAGAACTCATCCCAGAATGATTTAGCCTCCGCATCCTCGCGGTGCTCCGCCGCCCACTCGCGTGAAAAACGGATGGCATTCTGTCTGATTTCATTCCAACTGATAGGCATACGTGTCTTGACCCTTTCGCATAAAAATAACCACTTGCGAAGTGCAATACATAATAGTGGTTCGAGTGCTTATGGTCAAGAGTTCTTGGTGACGCTGAAACACCAGGTGCCGGACTCCACGGCAAAGAGCAGATAACGCGCGTTGGCTTCAATGAAGCGCACGCCGGAAAGTGTGCCGTTGCTCTTGCCCGCTGTCCAGAGCACCTTGCCGTTGGCTTTGACTTCTGTGATCGTCTCGCCTGCCACCACAGGAATGCCTACAATCGCCTGTGTGCCTGAAGGTGAGGTCAGATCCAAGGAGAAGCGTTCTTTCGTGTTGAATAGCTTCAGGGCGATGTCGCCCTTTGTGGTGACGACCTTCGTGGTAATCTTCTTGAGCATCCCCATCTGCGGCAACACGCTATACGATGAAAAGCCTGCCGCTGTCGGTGCGATGCCAGCAAAGTATTGCGACATGATGGTGAGCGGGCCACCGCTCCAGGCGTGATTAATAGTGCCGCCACCAAAACCTTCCGAGCCGATGCCCCAGCCTTCCCAGAGGGTGGTGTAGACAGGGTGATCCACCATCTTGGCATAGCGCTTCTTCATCCGCTCCTGCGCGAGCTCTGGCTGATTCATGAGGCAGAGGGCTTCCAGAACATATTTCTCCATGTAGGGACTGGAGTGGGCCTGCTTTTTAAAAACCTCGATCAAGGCTGGGTATTGGTCGGGTTTTGCAAAGCCCGCCACGATCGCCAGGGCATTGGCGCGGTCGTCGGTCTGTCCCTTATAATCCGGAGAGCGGTATTCAGTCCCTGTCCAATACGTTTTGTTGAAACTGGCTTCAATGGATTTCATGCGCGCATCAATCCAAGGCAAGTCGCTGTCCTTCTTGAGGACGAGCGCGGCGTTGCGGAGTCCCTGCAGGCCGATGTGATACCAAGCATTGTACAGCATGCCCATATCGACATTGTTTCCCCAGTCGCCCCATGCCCATGCGCCAGGCCGGGGTACGACAAGCCCGTCGGTCTTCATGGACCAGATCTCCAGGTAGCGTTTCATGCCCGGATACGCGACGTTGAGCGTCTCCATATCCCCGCTGAAAAAGCTGTAGGTCCAGAAACCAGTCCGCCCGATGCTCGCCAGCATTTGCAGAGGCAGGTCTCTGTTCCAGTTACCTGCGGGGATCGGTGCGAACAAGACGCCATCCGGCTTTTGCCAGGCGACCAGATCGATGATACATTTCCGCGTCAGAAGATCAGCGCGCCGGTCAAACGCATAAAATGATTCGCCGAGCTCATTGACGGCATCGCCCCACCACAAAGCGCGTTCGCGGTCCGGACAGTCCATATAATTATCACGCATCGTGATGTAGAGTGTGCGAATGGCTTTGGTGCGAAGCCGGTTGAGAAAGTCATCGTCACAGTCAAACGTTCCGGCAAATTTCGTATCAAAGCCCGTCTCGCGATACTTTAAATCCAGAATAGTGATACCCGCCGGTATTTGGTATTGCACCTCGTGTCCGTTCATCCAGCCAAAACATTCGAACGCCTGTTCGCCGTCACGGGTCACATACTCGGCCCGTACATTGGGTTCGCTGCCGCCGCCATAGTTGTCCATCTGTATTTTAATAACTTCGCCCGCCTTGGCATTAATTTTAAAATAGGGCGTGATCTGAGCGTTGTAGGGAGGTTTCGCTTTGATTGTTTTGCCATCTGAGATTTTCGGCAACGAGGATGCATTGGCGTAGGGCTTGAGTCCATAGTCTTTCCAGAAGGGGACCGGACGCTTGACCAGCCTGTTCCACGGCGCGCAATCCGGCGAACCTAACTCCTTGGCCTGCAGCCATGCAGTTGCTGCAAATCCCGGCATCTCCCATCCTGCACTATCTTTTCCTGCATCAAACCGAATATTGGATTCGGGAAGTCTGTAATTCGGATGAGGTGCGCCTGTGTCGCCGAATGACGGATGAAGGATTGTACGCCAGGAGGAGTCGCTGATGATTTTGTTTTTTCCTGCAACTAGCTCAAACAGCAGGCCGCTCTTGCCGCTGCTCTTGTGGCTGAAGCCCTCCTTACCAAAATACCACGCGAGAATCGCGACTGTATTGGCTCCTTGTTTCAGGTAGGGTGCCAGATCGACTTCATCAAAAAAAGTGTCGGTCGGTGTGGGCCCCCGTTTCAACGCGCCTTCACGTACAACCATGACGCCATTGACCCAAAGCCAGTATTTGGAATCGACGGCAATTCGCGCAATGGCCGTGTTCGGTTTTTTGGCAAGCGTGAACTCCTTACGGTAACAGCTCCAGAGGTTCTTCTGCTTTGATTTTTCAACAGCGGCTGACTCTGTTCCAATCCATTTCGCCGACCAGCTTGAGGCCGGGACGGTATCCGGATGTACAAAAGGCGAAAGCCCTTCGGCAGAAGCCGCGTTGATTAGCATGAGGAAGGCAATGAGCATTGATTTTTTCATAGGTTATTTTCTTTCACAAGCCGTTTGAACGGGGCATAGATGAGCGTGGTGATAACTCCTCCCGCTTTAGGCTTGAGGCTGATAATACTGATTTTTACCCAGTTATTCAATGATACTTTCTGCGCCTGCATGAGGTTCGGATTATCCTACCGAATCAACGGTGTTAAGCTAAGGGGTAATATGCAAAGTTTTGTCTTTAATAATTTTACCGCAAAGAACGCAGAGAACTCAGAGAAAAGCGAAGTGTCCCTGACAGCCCAAACAAAGCATTTAGAAGTTGATCTTTGAGATCTTTGTGTTCTTTGTGGTTAAAACAAATCAAGTTATAGACACACCTCGTGAGCGGGCTCTTATAGCTTACTGCAAAACTGATAAGAGCCTGAACCGACTTCAAAGACCGCCGCGTTATTTTCCATGCGCAGGAATTTCATGCACTTGGCAGCAGACACGGGGTTGCCGGATTCCAAGACGGAAGTCGCGTCCTTCGCGGGAACAAAAACTGTCGCTGTAGTGTTGGCGGGGATCATGACGTCCATCGTAAGCTTATTGCCCTCGCATTTCCAGTTGCTAACGATGTGTCCGTAAGGAGAGTCATACGTCACGTTTACTCCGGCGAGGTCGCCGACAACTTGCGGTTTTATAATAATCTTTTTAAAGCCCGGACCTGCGGGATCAGATGAAATGCCGCCGAGACCTCGATAAAACCACTCTTCAATGTGACCCAGCATGCAGTGATTCTGTGACGAACCCGGATTCGTATCCCACGCTTCTGTCAGTGACGTAGCACCTTTCTTGAGTTGGTAGGCGTACCCCGGACCATCGTCGCGAATGAGCATGTCGTACAGCACATTGCACTGGCCACCATCCGAGAGGGCGCGCATCAGGTAGTTGAAGCCCACGTCGCCCGCCGTGACACGGTTGCCACCAGCGCGGATCTGAGCCGCCAACCCAGCCAGCACCGCCTCCCGTCGATCTTCTGGTACGAGCCCGAGCACCAACGGCATCGCGTTGGCTGTCTGACTGTTGCGGTCATACTGTTTTTTTTCTGCGTTGAAGTACTTATTGTTGAAGGCCGTCTTAACCGCTTGCGCTTCTTTCTCGAACTGGCTTGCCTCATCAGCCTTGCCCAGCAAGGCAGCCGCGTCTTTTAAAATCACAAGATCTTGATAATAGATCGCCGTGGCAGTCAGTCCCTTAGAGGTCAGCTTCGATTCTCCCGGACCGCCCGGGCCGATGTCGTACCAGTCGCCGAGTCCGTGCGAAACGATGTGCTCTTTCGATTTACTTTTCAAATAGGCGACATAGCGTTTCATCCCCTCGTAATGTTGCGCCAGTACTGTGCGGTCGCCATACATCTGGTAGACCTGCCATGGCGTGATGACATACGCGCTGCCCCACTCAGGCGAATCACGGAAACCGCCGCCAAAAACCGTGTACTCCGGTGCGATGTCCGGGACCATACCGTTCGACAATTGTGCTTCGCACATGTCGTTGGCGATTTTGGAATAGAATGTCGGCACATCGAAATTGTACATCAGGCAACCCGCCAACAGGTGCGAGCACTCCAGCCAGCCGAGCTTCTCGCGATGCGGACAGTCCGTCAATACGCTTTGGAGATTGCTTTTAATGGCGGCCTTGATCAGTTCGTGAATCCGGTTCACAAGGGGATTGGCGCAGGTGAACATGCCGACCGGTTGCGCCGAGGAATGAACAAACTGCGAGGTCAACTCGACAATCTGTGGCGCGGCGTTGGTTTCATGATTGGAAGTCTCGACCTGGAGGTAGCGCGAGCCGTAATAGAAGAAGCGAGGCATCCATGTTTCAGTACTCTCGCCTTTCAAGGTATAGGTGTAATAAGCCGGACCTCCACAACTGCCCTGCGACACCAAACCGTTGCCCTGTAACAGCTCGCCGGGCGTCAAGCGTACGATGGCGCCCGCCGGGCCCTTCACGGTCAGTTTCGGCATGGATGCACAGTTCTGTCCAAAATCATAAACCGATATGCCAGGTTTGGGATGGGTCACGTTGACAGCTTTATATTCATTCATCACCTTGATCGGCGGTGCCGACTGTGATGAGAGTTTGCCGCCAGGTCCGTCCACAGCCAGTACCGGCTTGAATGCACCGGCATTGAAACCTGCCTTGTCCCAGCCTGGCATCTCCTTGCGCGCATCGTAGTCCTCGCCGCCATAGGTGCATGAGAAGACGACAGGGCTTGGAGCCCATGTCCAAGATTCATCACTGACAACGGTAGCGGATGTTCCGTCGGAATACTCGACATAGAGCTGCAGAATCAGTTTGGGCGGACCAAAGGATCCTTTGAACTTGGTGTAGCGTCCGCCGGGCACATTGTACATACCATTGCCCAGCATCACGCCAATGGTGTTATTTCCGCGCGTCAGTTGCGACGTAACATCATACGCCGTATAAAGGCAGGTTTTTCGATAGTTGGTCCAGCCGGGATCGAGTACATGATCGCCGACCTTTTGGCCATTCAAGCTAAGTTCGTAGAAGCCGAGGCCGCAGACATAAGCCACCGCGCGTTTGATTTCCTTTTCTACTGCGAACGCTTTGCGGAACTGTATGCCTGCCGAAGGTTTCAATTCCGCCACATCGCTTTTCAAGGACTCCTTTTTTTGTAAACCCCGCTGGCCGTCAGTCAGGTTCACCTTGGCCCACTCGGAAGTCTCGACACTGTCCTTTGCCGTCACCGACGCTTCCAACGCCACATTTTTGCCAGTGGAGTCGATCGACAATTGTGCCAAAGCGAAGCAGTATGGATTACCGCCGGACTTCCGATTCCAGAGTTTTGTCGCCGTCACACGCACATATCGCGCCGTCACGCCCTTGGCATCAAACGGGACAGCAACATGGCCGGGGTTCGGATAGTCTGCGGCGGTCTGGTCCTTAATCATCGTTGACGTCTTGAAACCCGTATCGTCAGAAACCTCTATACGAAAACGGACGGGAAATCCAAACCCCTCGATTTGATTTCCGGGATGACCGTGTTTCAATGCATACAGGACAATCGTGTCGATGGCGATACTTTTACCGAGATCGATCTGTACCCACTTCTCTTCGTTTTCGCTTGAGGCTTCCTTCGCGTGGTAACCCACTCCGCCACCTTCAAGTAACAGCTTATCGAACTTGGACACTGCGGCAATCCATTTGGCGTTCCAACTTGCCGCATCAAGCAACCCCATGCTCCACACGGCCGACGAACTCCATCCTGAACCCTGAACCCTGGACTCTGAATCCGCCACCCACATACGAACTTTCCACCAGCATTGCATCCGAGAAGTGAGAGGTTTGCCCGCATAGTCGATCTGGTTCTGCTGATCCGACTCCACCCTCCCGCTGTCCCACAAATCGCACTGATCTTTCTTCAACAGTTCTTCCGAGCTTGCGACCAGAATCTGATAGGCAACCTGTTTTATTCCACGAGTCTTCTCACCCAAGTTTCCAGTTTCCACTTTCCACTTTCCACTTTCACTCACCCACGACAGTCGCGGTTTCACCACATCAATACCGAGCGGATTCTCGCGGTACTCGCAGCGCAGCCTTGTTGGTGTTAGAGTCTCGCCAGCGTATGAAGCAACTGCCCCAATAATCGCAAGCAGTGTGAATAACGTTTTTTTGCTCATGGTTCTTTGTTCTTTCTGATTACTTTTAGCATCCGAAATACACGAAACACACTGCGACTTACCGAGACGGTTCGCCCTACCTGCTTCGCACGCGTCAACTATCTGATCCGAAGGCGGTAGGGAGCCGCAAAGGAGATTACTATCTTTTCGTGTTTTTAGTGTGTTTCGTGGAAAAACTGTGTAAGTTATCAATCACCCATCTAGCGGACGCTTACTTCACCACCCATTTGAATTGGGCGAAGATGATCTTGGTGATGTCTGCTCCCGCCTTAGGCTTGAAACTGATATGACTGACTTTTCCCCAGTCAGACAGCGAAACTTTCTGATTGTACTTGTTGAAAAGCTTCTGCTTGGGGATTACCATCTCCTGCCAGGTGTCTGAGGCGGTGATTTCGATTTCGCCCGAATACTCGCCGGCTGTGAAGATCAAGGTTTGGGGTTCTGTGCAGTAGAATTTGAAGCTGAGTTCGCCGTTCTTCGGTGCCTGCCACTTGGGGTCGCTCATGCGATCGGTTCCGAGGCCTGTATTATTATTGATGCAGCGAAATCCTTTGATGCCTCCGACACCTTCCACCTCTGCGACATTGCTCCAGATGCCGATGCCGCCATCGCCGGAATAAATCAGGGCAGAGACTTTATCAGTCGCCTGGGCCTTGCCGAGTTTGGAGGGGATCGCGGCTTTGAAGTCCGTCGACACGACCACGGTCGTATCATAGATCACATTCGCATAAGCAAAGACGTAATCGTCCACATTTAAGACGGGCAACGCGGAGACCCAGGTATTGCCTTGTTTGACAGACACTGTATCACGCCACGCTCGGGAGATCCAGACTGGATTCTTGAGCGAATAATAGATCTCTACTTTTTTCACGCGCTCGGGATGTGACGGCGTGACCATCAATGTCGGCACGCCCTCTGCATCGAGCTTGATTTCAGCTTTCGGATGCGCGGGCCAGAAGACCTCTTTGTTCAGGACATATTTTTCCAGCCACATCTTGGTGTCCTGTCCGATCTTCTCGGTGTTGTGATGTCCGCGCGCCTGGACCGCAAAGGCCCAGGGCACGCCAGGCTTAAACAGCTTGAAACTCTCCAGTCCGCGCTCACAACACCCATGATGATCATTGCTGCCATTGAGAAATAGCGTCGCGGCGGTGATGTAAGGAACGTGCGCCTCTGGCGCAATGCCGGCGAGATAAATTTTTTCGCCGGATGTTTTTTCTGGCTCAACATAAGGAGTTGCATACATCATTACCTGCCTGTTCCGCCAATACTCGGTCCAGCCAATACCGAAGTAAGCGACGATGGCCTTGATGCGCGGATCCATGCCCATGAACCACATCAGGGTACCGCCATACGAATAGCCCTTGGCTCCTAGGCGGGTCTTGTCGACCTCCTTCTGCTGTTCCAGATAACTGAGCACCCGCGACTCGATCGCGTACCAGAGATAATCCGAGCTCTGTTTAGGGTCTGTGATCGGCTTATGATCTGGCGTGGAGGAGCAGGTCACTTTTCCACCACACATGTCGCCATGGGCCAGCTTCTCCGGATATTTGGTGTAATGAGGCCGGTTACCATTTTTTCCGCAATAGTCATACGACATGACTGCCCAGCCATCCGTCACATACTCGTTATCGATGCTCGCCGCGCCCATCCAGCCATGGACGTTCAAAAGCCCCGGAGCATTTCTCGCTCCGGCCTTGACTTTATAGAGGCAGTACACACGAACCTCTTCACCCACGACATACGCGCTGATGTAGGACTCCCGATAATAGTTGCCGTCTTTGGTCTCCTCCTTGACGATCTCCTCCTTGAACTCCCCCTTGTTGGGATCATACGCTTTCCAAATCTGTGGTGGTGTCAGCAAAGGCTCTTGAGCGGTTGCAGTAAAACCGTTCAGCAAGATAGTCATGAGTACTAGTGTGGTGTTCAGTGCTTTCATAGAGTTCTCCGTCTTCATTATTAGGTATGCCCTATCCAAACAAAAAATGATTTCTATATGCCATCAATGAGAGACAGTATAAACGATATTCGTGTATTTGTCATGTCATACAAATATACTACAAGGGGTAATGCGCGAGTGCGGGAGTGAAACTGGGGGATGCGTTATTATTACGTGCTACCCGCGCTGGACGTGCTTGCCGAGCTATCCGACAAACGGGACAAAAAATTAACGCTCTCCGTTTAATACCACTGGCAAAAAGTATTTATGCTAAAAAATTTACATAAACCGAACCATTGTTCCGCCGCCGCCTGTGTAACGCAACACGACATCATTACCAGCGCCCCCCGTGGTGGAGATTTCGAAGGGCTTTGCCAAGCCGAGTGCCGTGATTGTCGCTCCGTTCGCAAACGTCCCCGTCACCGCATCACCTTTCACGTTCCGAATAATGGTGAAGGTGTCGTGGTATTTCGGCACATACCCGGGTGCGACGGTCAGAGACAATAGACTGCTGGCGATGTCGACTGTTCCTGTAGAGACCACGCAACGATCATAACTGGCCACGCCACTGATCTCGACAACAAACGTCGCGTTCGTACTGAGCTTCAGGCTCCCGACTGTCAACGTTCCCACGCTGTTCGTGCCGGGCGAGAGATAACCGCCGTTGGCCACAGTCACCGTGCCCGTGATCATCCCGATACCGCCCAGTGTCGCGTTCGTGGCCACGCTCACAGCACCAGAGCCCGTGCCTGAGCCGGACGTGTTGTTCACGAGCAGCGTGCCCGCGTTGGTGACGGTCGTCCCGTTATTATAGGTGTTGGCGCCCGAAAGAATCCAGGTGCCCGTACCCAGTTTTGTCACAGGCATGCTACCAGAGGGGTTGGAGATAACGCCGGCGATTTCACCGACACCCGTCGTGGAGCCTTGCAGATAGAGAAAGCAGGTGTTAGCCGCATCGCGCGAGATGTTTCCAGTGATCTTGAGCAGGTTGCTACCAGATTGATCGAGCGTGAGATCGGAATGCGCGCCGCCACCTGTCGTCAACGAGATCGCTCGGTCGGTGGTTTCCCCGCTGCCGGTATAGATTATTTTGACTAATACATTATTTCCACCACTCGCTATAATTTTCCCATTAACAGCAGTAGTCGGTGCGCCGAGACAAGAACTGGCTGTGCCTCCAACCACGCTGTTGAACGAACTGATACTTATCGTGGCAGACTGACTCAAAGTGAAAGGACCGGTATAAGTATTGGTCCCAGAGAAGGTGAACGTGCCACCGCCTAATACGGTTACCCCGCCGCTGCCGGCAATCGAGTTGGAGACCGTCAGCGAACCTGTGCGATTAAACGTAAGCATCGCGTTATTGGTGACAGCACCGCTGCCCAAGGAACCGGTCGAGCCGCCCGCGCCTACCGACAAGGTTCCCGCGTTGATCGTAGTTGGGCCGGTGTAGGTGTTGGTTCCGGAAAGGGAGAGCGTATTCGCGCCGGTCTTGGTCAGTGCCGATGTGCCGCCAACACTGTCTCGTATGGGGCCGGAAACAGTGATGCTGTTGTTGGCCGCGTTGACCACCAGTTCCTTATCCGCACCGATGGTGATGGCATTAGTGCCAATCGTCCATACGTTGGTGCTAGCATTCATGAAGCCGTTAAGTGTGAAGCTGGCACCGTTTGTTGTGGTACCGGCCGCCAACCCGGCGTAGCGGATGGTATTGGCCGAGACCGTGACGGGAACCGAGCCGCCACCTGCTGCGAGATCATAGTTCGCGAGACCCGTGATGTCGGTCAGGCCTGCGCCGTCCGCTATCGCCGTGCCGTTCAGGCCGCTGAACGTGCTGCTGCCGATCGTGGCGTATTTCGTAGAGGTACCAGTACCGAAGCTAACCCAGGTACCGATGATGCCTGCGGCGTTATTGACCGACAAACCAGTCTGCGTGGAGGTCAGGGTACCGCTGTTCGTCACGTTGAGTGTAGCCAAGGCGTTGCGGGTGAAGGTGCCAGTATCAAGCGTGAGCGTACGGCTGGCACCGATATTAAAAATCTGGTCCCCGGTGATGCTCAGACTCGAACTCAGCGTGCCCCCCGTGACTGTAGTCGTAGCGAGGGTGATCCCACCGCCAGCGCCGAGATTGATGGTGCCTCCGGTGAAGGTCGGAGTACCTTCCTCAAGCGTGAGTAACTTGGCCTCCTGTGTACCGCTGACGGTGATCGTGTAGGCATTAATGGCCGTAGTGCCAGCACAGAAATAGAGCACATCTGTAGAGGTTGTGGGTGTATTTGCGGGTGTTGCTGTTCCGGCACTGCTGGTCGACCAGAAGGCGCTGGTGCCCCATGTGCCGGTTGGCGTTACTCCTGCGCCGGTCGTGGTCCCATTGCTGTCCCAATAGAGATTTGCGGCTTGAGCGCATGGTGCCAAACTAAAAAGTACGCTTGCGATGATCCCCGAGAAGGCTCTCATCATAAGATTACTGATCTGTTTCGTTTTCATACAGTTTTCCTGTTCATTAGATCTAACCCGAAACTTTTTCAAGTCAATATTTAAGAGTATACGCCAATCTAACGGATTTGTCATGTCGTACAAATGTACTACAAGGGGAAGTGTCAGTAAGTTGGGAAGTGTCAGTAAGTTGGGAGGTGTCAGTAAGTTGGGAGGTGTCAGTAAGTTGGGAGGGGAAAGAAGTGCGCGAATGCGGGAATTCGTGAGTGCGTGAATGAAACTTGAAACTGGGTATTCTCAAATTACTGACACTTACTGACACTTCTAAGACTTACTGACACTTCTCCACGCCACTTATTTGATAAATTTTTCTGCGACATACGGCTTGCTTCGCGGGACATATTCGCCGCCCTCCCAGCGCATATTCTTGAAGCGTGTTTTGATAAAGAGGTCGTCAGGAGTCATGCTGGTGCCTTTGACATACTCGTCGCCGGCGGACTTATAATACGTTTCGTTCCAGCCGCTGACCTTGTCCGGCAGCGCAACCGTGCTGACTTTGTAGGGCGTGCTCTTACCGTCTTTATTCTGGGAAGCCGAAATCCGCTTGGCAGCAGGCAGCCAGGTTTTCTCAACCTCTTCCTTCAGTGAGCCAGCCGCACGAATCGTCAGCGTGTTCAGCTTATGCCAGTCATCCAACTGCCAGCCGTAGGGATTATGCAAATCGGAAAGCTTGACGCGGACCGTGTTCCATCCTTGCTGAGGGAGTTCAAAGAAATTATAAAACTTGTCTTCAACCCAATTGGCCTCCATGAAGGAACGGTTGACCTGAACCCCGATTTTCGCCCCCGCCGCAGGCGCATTGAACTCAAAGACCAGCTCGGCGCCTTTCGGTCCTATAAAGAGCGGACAGTTGACTTTGCGCGTGCTAATGCTCCACCAATAACTGTTGTCCAAGCCCGAGCGCGTCCAGTCGCGTCCGCCATTGGCAAAGTCGTCGATGAGCCGGCTGGTTGTGGTTTGCGTCTTGACGTTGGAGGCCTGTACCTGCGCCGGCCAGGCGTACGCGTAGTCGCTCGAGACTGCCATTTCGCTCAGGCCGTTGTAACTGTGGTTCGGCGCCTTGATTGGGTCGATCGCATAGATGACATTCGCAAAGGCGAAGAGCGGCTCGTCATTGAAGCTAAGCGGACATTGGATCTGCCACGTGCCGTCTGCGTTCTTCTTCGGCGTGCCCGTGATCCAGAAACGGGTGAGCGGATTCCGTCCGTCGGTGTAGAACATCTCGATCCGTTTGAAGGCCAACGCCGTCTTCGGCAGCGTCACCTTGAAAATCGGGATGCCATCAGGCTGCTTGAGCAGCAGTTCGCTTTTCGGGGTCCCCGGAAAGGTGAACTCACCTTTCAGTTTGTCCTGGAACCAGAGGTAATCCGTGACCTGGACTTCCGGAGGTGCGCCGTGGTTGAAGTTCGCGCCTAGGACATAGCGCTTGTCACCTGCCACCTGGTTCACGGCCTGAACACTGTTCCAGTCCGGGCAGTGAAAATCGTTGGAAGCGCCACGCAGCAACACCGGGGCCTTGATGTATTTCCAGTGTCCGCCCTCGTCGAACTCGCGCATCATCTTACCATATTTCTCTTCCGTCTCCTTTCCAAGTCCATGCGCCTGGCCGGTAATGATCTCGTGCACATCCATCTTGCCGCCGCAGCCGCCGCATTGGGGGACAACCGCCGCCAGACGCGGGTCAATGCTTTCACAGGCTGTCAGGCTACCGCCGGTGGAATAGCCGGTGATGCCGATCTTCTTCGGATTAACCTCGGGCTGCTGCATCATGAAGGTGATGATCCTTCGTCCGGAGATCTGCCTGGGAAAGAGCCAGTTATTGCGCGGACTCACCACCGCATCGATAGTTTTATCTGAGACATTGAAACCCCAAATCGGACCCGGATTGCTATCGGCGTTCAGCGCGCCCCAGTCCGTATTCGGCAACCCTGCGGCCTCGCCGCCCATCTTCTCGTTCATGTTGTGGTTGGGGTTGAAGCAGGCGTACCCAAGCCGGGCGTAATGCAGCGCGCTACCCTCGCCCCCGGTCTGTGGACCGCCGTTCGTATTCATGATGGCGGGAAGATTTTTGGCGCCCTTGGGATAGGCCCAGAAACCGCAGGCGATGGACTTCTTGCCCTGAAATGTGCCGACCGTCAACTGCACCCAGTTGACAACGATGTTGTCCTTGGTCTCCCAGGTCTTGTGGATTTTTACTTCCAATGGATTGTGCTTGTCATAGTTCGCGTCGTAGTCCTTCCACATCTCAGGAAGCGTTTGCGGCACGTCCTTGGGGTCTGTGATGCGCGGCACGTCTCCCTTGCCCCAGATGTCAACAGCATGGGTATTCAAAGAACACGCAAGCGCCAGCGTAACCATTCCGTTTGTTACTCTTCTCACATTATCTCCTTATCCGCCTGTTCACTTTGTTCCAATTCTGACCTTACGTTCTAATGGCTTGTTTTCCTTGTAGATTTGCTCTTCAAGTTCTGAAATTCTTTTACCGATCTTGTCTTCCTCTACAATGTCCTTCAGGTATGCCGTGATGCTGCCGATTTCATAGTCCTTCTTCGCCAGCTTTGCCGCTTCAAGCTTCTGCTTAAATTCAGCGATGATCTGCTCCCTTTCCCCGGCCAGGAATCTTTTTGCACAACGGCAGTCCATCTGGCGCAGCATCCGGATACGGCCTTCGAGACCACAGCGCTCCTGAATCAAGGCGTCCAATTGCCGTGCCTGTTTTTGGCCGGGATTGCTTTCGGCAAGAGAGATGTTAATCCCCTTGGTAAAGTCCGCAGCGGAATACGTCCCGATCTCCTGTCCATCAATCGACAGGCAATATTTCCCCTCTTTCAATCCAGTGACCTGGATGATTTCCTGATTCAGTTCATCAGTGATCGGAACGATGCTGGCAGCCTTCTTGTATTCATCATTGAACGGCAGGGGTAACGCTTTCGGAAAATAATCAAAGACAACGGTCCCGTTGATTGTCTTCACGTTGCTGACTTCACAGTTTTCCGAACGTGTTACCTTGTTGTGTGCCGCGTCAATTGTGAACGTGGCGATCGTGGGTGAGGCATTCTGCGCCTTCAGAAACGTGTAGGCCATCAGCCAATGTCCCTGCACATCTGGATGGACCCGGTCTCCACCTGCCATTGATGCTTTCGGATCTTTTTTCTGGAGTGATGCGTTTGCCAGCAACATCGGCTTGTTAAAATCAACAAATTCATAACCATTTTTTTCCGATAGATCCCTAAGCTCCTTGATACAGGCCTGGATGCCGCTGTTGCCCCCGATGCGATTGAGTCCTTCACGTTCCATGGTGTTGTCATAAATGGATGCGCCGATGAGTATCGGTGTGATACTGCGCTCTTTGAGGAGGGAGAGAAGCTGACTCATATTTTTTCGGAAATCGGCCACTGTTGCCTGTCTTTTTTTCAACACGGCCTCGTCTGGATTTTCCATGCCAAAAAGATCCGCTCTGAAGGAGGCTCCGGAATCATTCATCCCATAATTGATCGCCATCTTGTTAGGCTTTTCTTTGAGCACATCGAAGTCCATCCGGCCCATGCCACCGGGGACAAAATCACTAAATATCCCCTTGTTTACATACGTGATTTTTGTGGCTGGGTGGCGTGTTACCCAATAGGTGTAGATGTATTTGTGATATTTCCCTCCAGACGTAATACTGTCCCCCAGGAAGGCAATCCGGTCTCCGTCGGCGAACGGCTTCACCGTTCCAGACGGAATCATCGAGGCATAGTTCGGCAACTTATCAGCCGGCAGAGAGGTTCCCGCAAGGAGGGCGACTAAAAATAGCGGGGCGAAAAAATGGCGTTTCATATTTTTACAGAGCGTTTAAACTGGTGATCATTTAACCCTGTTATCCCTTTCGACCTTCTGATCCAGCTTCTCTTGCTCTAAAGACTTGTTAATGGAGTCATTGAATTGTTTCTGATACTCCTCGTCGCTCAGTTTGGAGTCCGCCGGCCGCTGGCTTACATATTTTCCGCCCTCCCAGCGCATGTTCCGGATCTCGCGCGGCCCCTTCCATCCTTTGCCACCTACTTTCACCTTCTGCCCGTCTTTGACCATCTCGCCGCTGGGGCAGATGCTGAATTCCGTGACGGTCCGCCAGTTCGCAAGCGGCTCTTTAACCTTCAGATCAAGCGCGACGAGTTCATCCGCTGTGATGGACACGGTCTGCCACTCCGGCGACCCTTTCAACGCTTTCACTGTGACATAGTCAACCGAGGGTTTGCCAGGTTGAATCGCGCCCCAGCCGTTGCAGTTGAAGGAGACCACCAGCATATTGTCCGCTTCACACCGGATCTCAAAAAGTAGCTTACCACCATCTGGTCCGCGCCATTTGGGGTCTGTCAGTTTTCGGGTGGAGGCGCGCCACAGGGGTGGATGTCCCCAGTTCGACTGATACCAGTCCTGCCAGCCGTGCGTTCCGTCGTCGATCAGACGTTCCGGTTTGTCCGTTGCTTTCACGCCAGCCGCTTTTAACTGCGCCGGCGTCGCGGTCAGCATCCGTGAACTGAGGGTGTAGACATCGGAGTTTCCGTTGCCAAGCGACTGCGCTAGGCTCCGATATTTTTCCGGCGTATCGTAGGTCACATTCGCATAAACAAAAACTGGTTCATCGAGACTCATCACCGGGCAAGCCGCCTCCCAGATATCGCCCTTCCTCGCTACCTTTGCACTGCGCCAGAACCGGGTCTTGTTATTCAGGCCGATCGAGTAGTAGACCTCCACTTGCTTCGCTGCCGCCGCAGCTGCTGGCGTGACCCTCATCAACGGGATCCCCGTCGCGGTCTTCAGGTTCATCTCCAGCTTCGGCGTCGTCTGTAGTGTGAATTTGCCCTTCAGGTGCTGCTCGAACCAGAGCGTTCGGGTGATCGAATAGGCTGGCGTATGGACATGGTTCAGGTGTGGGGCCATGCTGAACCGCACCAGCGACTCAGGCACATTCCGCCAGTTCCATGCCATGTTGTTGATGGTGCCATGAAAGTCATTGACTGGCGACAGCCAGAGAATCGGGCAAGTAATCCGAGGGATATAGGCGTTATCTGAAACGCAGGCCAGTTCAAAGTCTGAGGCTTTGGATATGACGCAGCCTGGCAGATCTGCGGCCTGGCTCTCCAAAATATTGCCCGCACCGCCGCAGGACGGCACAGCGGCTTTCACACGCGTGTCGATTCCGGCCAGATCAGTCGTGAGTTTGCCGCCCATGGAATGTCCCGTGGCGCCAATCCTGGCGGGATCGACTTCCGTTTGCTGCTCAAGAAAGGTGATAGCGCGGCGTGCCGCAATCAACACCAGGAACCAGTTGCTGTTGCGCGGCGACTCGATCGCGTCGAGTGTGTAATCATCAGGAGTCAATGCACCGGCGAAATGGTTGGATTTGTTCCGTTGCGGCGGATGCGTCGCATCCAGTTTGCCCCAGTCGGTCTGCGGACCCTCATACGTCATCTTCGACCGACCGAAGTTCAGCTTGTTCCCACCCCAGTTAATGGAGATTCCTGCATAGCCGTTTTTGGCATCGGCTACCACGCTATCCAGCCCCGCCGATTGTCCGCCGCCATGCATCTGTAATACGGCAGGCAAGTTGGCACCGCCTTTTGGGAAGGCATAAAAGGCGGCCATCTTCGCAGGTGTCCCTTTAAATACACCGACCTGATAACGGATCAACCGGCAGACCACGCCATCCTCTTCCCACTCCTTGAGCACTTCCGTTTCCAGCGATTCTTTTTTGGGATCATAATTGCCCCACAATTTATCGAGCGTCTGCGGTGCCTTGTTGTCTTTCAACGGCGGAAGCGAATCCTGCGCCATGCAGGTTGTCAGCATGAGAGACGACGTTAACGTGATGATCCAGTTGCGTGTGTGCATAATGACTCCCCTTTAGTGTTGGAGAGAGTATAGCCGAAGACAGAGCGTTTGTCATGTCGTGCAAATGTACTACATGGAGAAGTGTCAGTAAGTGTCAGCAAGTTGGGAAGTGTCAGTAAGTTGGGGAGAGGGGAAAAATGCGCGAATAAAACTTGAAGCTGGGTATTTTCAAATTACTGACACTTACTGACACTTCCCAACTTATTGACACTTATTATTCGTGCTCCCCGAGCTTGCCGAGCTATCCGGGCAATCCGTCAAAAAACACCCCATTCAGGCATTGCCGCATTCGCACATTGCCGCATTCGCGCATTCCCGCATTCCCGCATTCGCGCATTCCCGAATTCCCGCATCCCCGCATTCGCACATTCCCGCATTCCCGCATTATTGGGGGGCAAGCTGCTGTAAGCGCTGGCGTGCATACGAGCCTTCGGCGCTGGAAGCTTTGCTCTTTGTCAGATACTGGTTGTAACTCTCTATGGCTTCAGGTTTTTTATTCAGGCCTTCATACGCGACAGCTTTGAAGAAGGAGATGCGCGAGTCAGATGAGCCTTTGCTTTCTAACTGGTTCAGATGCTGAAGCGCGGTTGAGTAGTCCTTCTGTTGCAGGGCGCATTGGGCGAGCATACTTTCAGCTCGCATGGAGGAGGCGGTATTCAGCGACGCTGTGGCGGCTTGTTTTGCTAAGGAAGTCTGGCCGGAGGCGGCTAAGACGTCGGCCAGAATCATGCCACCTGCCGGATCGTTGGGCAGGAGGGCGAGTCCCTTCTGGACGGTCTGGAGCGCTGCTTGGGTCTGCTTGCTGGCCAATTGCGTCTCAGCCGTTGCAAAAGCGTTAATGGCAGGCTTCTTTGCGCGCAGGCTGGCGACGGCAACCGAAAAGCTGGAGGCACCATCTTGACCTTTCGTATTCGCATAATGGGATTGCACGCGGGCAGTCGCACTCTCGAGTCGTTCCGCACTCATAGGATGGGTTGCAAACATCTGCTCCAGGAGCGAAGGATTTGAACTGCTGATGCGGACCAGTAACTTCATGAGATCGATCATACCCTTGGGGTTGTACCCGGCACGGACCATGTAGTCCATGCCCCCTTGATCGGCTTGACGTTCCTGGTCTCGGCTGTAGCTGGCCAGAAGCGCCTTGCCGCCGACCTGGCCTGCGAGGGTGGCGACCTCCGTCCAGGAGCTCTCCTTGCTCTGCAGATAAGAGCTTGTGCCGCTGACTACCAGGTCAAGGACGTTGCCTTTGCTCATGGCAGAGGCGGTGTGTCCGCAGTTGACGTGCGTGATTTCATGTCCGAGCACGGCTGCGAGTTGCGCTTCGTTTTCAAGCTCGAGCATCATGCCGCGCGTAATAGCAATGGAACCATCCGGAAAGGCGTATGCATTGACATAAGTTGCATTGACAATCTGAAACGAGAAAGGCATGTTCTGATAGACCATGTCAGCGGGCTTCAAGGTGGCGAGCAATTTTTTTCCGACGTGTTGCACATACATATTCATGGATGCGTCGGACATGACGCCGTAGTCCGCCGCGAACTGCTCGGGCACGGCCTGCTTCGACATGGCGAGCAACGAACTTTGGCCGACAATGTTGAATTGGCTCTCGCCGGTGATGGGGTTGGTCACGCATCCGAGGATACCAAGGAGAATCAATACGGATAAACAAATTGTAGGTTTCATATTCATACGTTTGCAGATCCTTTTGTTCGTTGTTGATACGGATAAAAACTTTTAAAAAAGAATAACACAACCGATAGACGCAGTCAATGACCGGGCGGAGGGAGAAGTTCTAAAGTTCGAGAGTTCTAAAGTTCTAAAGTTATTATGAAGCTTGACGCTCGAAACTGGAAACTTGGTAATGCTTCGTACTACCCGTGCTACCCGTGCTGTACGCGATGGAAAAACGCTTAACGCTCAACGTTTAACTCTCAATTGAAGAAACTTTAGAACTCTCGAACTTTAGCACTTTAGAACTTCGTCAGTATCCCCGCCATGGTCAGCCACTCCTGGCACTTCTTGGGCCAGACGCTGACCTCCTTATTGGAGCGCAAGCCATAGCCGTGTCCGCCTGTGGCGCAGAGGAAGAAATCGTTGGGGACGTTGGCAGCCACCAATGCGGCATGGTAGGCTTTGCTTCCGGCAATAAAGGATTTGTCATCTTCGGTATGCACAATGAAGGTCGGAGGTGTCTTTGCGCTGACTGGAAGATCGCCAGCAACTTTGCCAGGCACTTTCGAAAGATAGGCGGGATAGACGAGGAGGGCGAAGTCCGGTCGGATGCTCTGGTTATCCACGTCATCCAGTTTCGGATAGGAGGCTTGATCCGCGTTGGTGCTTAAGCGGGCGCTGAGATGTCCGCCTGCTGAGAAGCCCATAACGCCGATGCGGTTCGTGGCGATGTTCCACGTGGCGGCGTTCTGCCTTACGAGACGCACAGCGCGTTGAATATCCTGAAAGGCGCCGTCCTGATTTTTCGGCACACGGTATTTCAGTACCACGCCGGTGATGCCGATGGAGTTGAGCCATGCTGCGATCTCGGTGCCCTCCTTGTTGTACGCCAGGATGCCATAGCCGCCTCCGGGGCAGACGATGACAGCAGGGGTTGCATGGGTCGCACCAGGCGCTTTGAAGACCGCGATCGTCGGCTCGTTGATGTCCGTCAGCCGGATCACGCCATCGCCACGTGACGGCGTCGCATGCTCAATTCCTTCCGAACGCTTGCCGGGCATTTTATCCTTGGGCCAGATAGGCACGGTGACTGTGGTTTGCACGGAAGCGGTTTCCTGTGTCTGGGCAGAAAGGATCGTGGACATACAGAGTGTTGCTCCGAAGATAGCGATGAGTGATTTTGTTTTCATTTTCAAATACTATCATAAAACAAGCGCCCCCACGAAAGCCAAATCGTGGGGCGCCAGTGAAGTACGCGGCGGCTCACCGAGACGGTTCGCCCTACCTCCTTCGGATCAGATAGTTGACCCGTGCGAAGCGGGTAGGGCGAACCGTCTCGGTGAGCCGCTGAGAAAATCGCTTGATACTGCCGGCACAACCGCCTAGAAGAATTTGATCACGGAGCCGCTGGCTGTCTGACGTTCATACGCGCCCATGTCCACGAGAAAATCCTTGACGCGCGGCAGGCGGTCGAGATCTGTCGCTGTTTTCATCCAGGCATCCGTCAGGCCTTTGTTCCTGCACGGCGTACCCGCGGCCAGGCGGTAGTCGCCCGGGGTGAAAGTTGTCCCGCTGCCAGAGCCCGAGGCCGTGAAGAGCGGGTCAGCCGTAATATTGCCTGTCCCGCTCGTCAGTGACGGCGCGCAACTGTAGGTCACGCCGCTGGCGCCATTAACAACCGCCAGAATGTTGCTTTCCCCGGAGGAGCTGGTGTTGTTGTAGACGATGGCATTGACGATCACGGGCGTATTGGTCCAGTACACACCGCCGTATTGTCCGACGCCATAGACAGCGTTGTCAAATAAGCACTGGTTACGCACAATCGTACAGTTCTCGTTCGTGCCGCCGGTGATATACAACCCGCCTCCCAATGAATTCGCCCTGTTGCCCATGATCAGGCAACTGCGCATCGTACCGCCATCGCAGGCGACCCCCGCGCCGTATCGGGCAGCGTTCCACAAGTTCACTTGATAGTTGCGCGCGATGACACACCGCTCGACCAGCGAAGTACCCGTCATATACACGCCGCTGCCATAGGTGCAGTTGTTCGTGCTATACCCGGCAGACCAGTTATTGCTGACCACACAATCGACAACCGTACCCCAGTTCACATAGACACCGCCGCCACGGGTGATGGCGTCGTTGCAGTTCGCGCCGTTGGAGATGATTGCACAGTTGCTGACAGAACCTCCAGCAGTGACAAACACGCCTCCGCCCTTGGACGTGTACCAGCCAGCCAGCGCCACGTTATTCGTGACTTGCGATGAGAGCAAAACGCCGCCTGCGACATACGCTCCGGCACCTTGACTGTCCGGCATATTGTTAGGGCCATTCTCTAAACGGTTTCCCGCTATCACACAGTTCGAGACGACAGTGCCGGAGCCGAAAAGACAAACCCCACCACCTAAAGAAGTGTTTATATTATAGGGCGAATTCTTATTTGAAATCAATGCGCTGTTTCGGACAAGCCCAGCCGTCATGTAGATTCCGCCGCCATGCGCACGGCCATCTAGGCCACCGCCAACGCCCGTTGAGACCGTATTGTTCGACACCACGCAGTCTGTGACAAGGCCACCCTCTATGCGAATCGCGCCGCCGAAATTCTGAGACCGGTTGCCTCGCAACACCGTGTTCGTAAGTAGCCCGGCGGCCATGTAAACCCCGCCGCCGCCGTAACCGCTCAGACTTCCATAGCCTTCGTTGTTCTCGATGATGCAGGTGTCGATGGTGCCAGCCTCCATGTAGACGCCAATCCCCTTCGCGTACTGAAATATGTTTGTGCAATAACTGACCGTGCAGTTCCGTAGTGTACCGCCTGACATATTCACTCCCGCACCGTTAAACCCGGTTGCTGTACCGCGGCCGTTCTTCAGGGTGAAACCGTCGAGCACAGCAGCAGAGTTGCTGATCGAGATGGCGCGACCGCTGCCATTGGCGTCGATGATCGTCTGTTCGCGTCCGCCCACCCCGACGAGTCTACAACCTTTGCTAAGTGCCAGTTGCGAAGTCAGCGCGTAGGTTCCGTTGCTCACAGAAACTGTTCCCAAGGCTGTGGCCGCATCAATGCCCTTCTGGATAGTTCTGAAAGGAGCCTCCCAACTTGTTCCCGCGTTGTTGTCACTTCCGCTCTCCGCCACGTACGTGCTCTTCGGGGGAACAGCGGCATACGCGCCCATATCGACCTGTCCGCTGCTGAGACGAGGGAGGCCCGCGAGTTCCAAGGCCGCGCTCATCCAACCGGACACGAGGCCTGTCTTTTCACAGGGTGACCCGATGACGGGCCGATAATCCCCTGGCGTAAAGCTAGTGCCGCTGCCGCTGCCGGAGTCCACGAAGAGTGGATCAGCAATCACGTTGCCCGTGCCATTTGTCAGAGAAGGTGCACAGCTGTAGGTCACCTGGCCGAGCCCGCCCACAGTTGGCAGGATGTTGTTCTCGAACGCTCCCGTGTTGTTGTAAACGATGGCATTGACGATCGTCGGAGTGTTGGTCCAGTACACCCCGCCGTATTGACCAACTCCATCAGCGTCAGCTAAGCACTGATTACGTACAATGGTACAGTTCTCGTTGGTGCCACCAGTGATATACAGACCGCCACCTTGCGCATTAGCCTTATTGCCCATGATCAGGCAGTTGCGCATCACGCCGCCTTCACAGGCGACGCCCCCGCCATATCTGGCTGAGTGGAAGTTGTTGATCAGGTAATTCTGGGTAATGACGCACCGCTCGACCACCGATGTTCCGGTCATGCGTACGCCACCGCCAAACGTACCAGGGGTGCCTCGATAATAGCTGCTGCTGTTGTTGCTGACCACACAGCCGACGACCCGCCCGCCGTCAACATAGACGCCGCCGCCGCCTGTAGCCACGGTGGGATCAACACAGGGGATGGAATTCCCAGCTATCATGCAGTTCAGGACGGTTCCGCCACCGGCGACAAACACGCCCCCTCCTCCTCCGGCACTCCGGTTGACATTGCAACTGTTGTTTGTAATGATACAGTCTGCCACTGTGCCCGAGTCGACATAAGCGCCGCCGCCCAGGGCGTTGAGGGGGGCAAGGCAGGTCAGCGCATTCCCGCTGATGACACAGTTGCTGACACTGCCCGCGTCGGCGACATAGACCCCCGCGCCGCCGCCATTGTTGCGACCTTGGTAGAGCGAATTGTTCTTTACGGTAGAGGCTAACAGTTTGCCTGCAGAAAGATAGACGCCTGAGCCTTTCGATGCAGCCCACTCGGCGCCAATATAATTCTTTTCTATCAGGCAGTTTGTTACGAGGCAACCGGAACCACTCATGTAGATCCCGCCACCCCGGATCGTGCCCGATGCAGTATTCGTGCAGGAGCTGACGGTACAATTTTGAAGCGTGCCGCCTGTCATGTTGACCCCTGTCCCGTTGATCGCGGTCGCGCTGAGGCCGTTCTTCAAGGTGAATCCGTCGATGACAGCTGCATTGTCGGAAATGGAGAGGATTCGTCCCGTCAGATTGGCATCGATGACAGTGTTCGAAGCACCGCCAAAGCCTTGTAGTGTGATACCCTTGTTGAGCAGCAGTTGCGTGGTCAGCACGTAGGTGCCGTTGCTCACAGCCACTGTCTGGCCGGCATTGGCCGAATCAATACCCTTCTGAATCGTCAGAAAGGGAGTGTTCCAACTGGCGCCGTCCGCACTATCGCTACCAGTTGGCGCCACGAAATAGTTTTGCGCGTTCACCGTCAACGCAGGACCACATAATAATACCAACGTTATTAAGCCTGCGAAGGCTTTCATCATCAATCTACAATTGCTCATTGTCATATTGATCTCCTTTTTTCCGTTGTTCATTCCTGACCCTTTTATGGGTTCACAATAAAGAGTATACACCAATCTTATGGATTTGTCTTGTCGTACAAATGTACTACAAGAAGAAGTGTCAATAAGTGTCAGTAAGTTGGGAAGTGTCAATAAGTTGGGGAGGGGGAGAAATGCGCGAAT
>SESA01000197.1_pt1 | contig 42189 bp, 40 predicted proteins | sample 3171451 | NCBI WGS metagenome assembly SESA01 (sample SAMN06051862, study PRJNA518727) | freshwater metagenome | biome: subpolar coniferous forest; feature: holomictic lake; material: water; isolation source: holomictic Lake 227, 8 m depth | place: Canada: near Kenora, Ontario | collected...
TATGAAAACTTTTTTTTATTTCCTTCTGCTTATCCCGATTCAACTGTTCTCCCAGGTCATGCCTTTGCAGGACACTGACATCCCCCAGGCGTTGATTTCGAGCACGGCCGTCCTCACCGGACAGGACTTCAGGGATCATATGAAAGGAAGCGGTGAGATGTACCTCGAATACGGCTTCAGGAGCCTGCTGGTGCAGGATATCCGCTGGAACAGCGAGCATATCATCCTTGAAGCTTTCGAGATGACTGATCCGACTTCGGCTTACGGAGTGTATTCAGTGAACGTTCCTTTCGGCAATACCAGGGACAGCCTCACCTCTTTTGACTGTTTCTCACCGGGCATGTACCAGGCCGCCTACGGCAGGTTCTACCTCAGAATAAAAAGTGAAACGCCAACGAATGCCGATAAATCCATGTTTTCACTGATCGCGCGTAAATTCATGGGAAACAACCCCGACAGTTTGTTCAAGATGCCGGGCATCTTTCTGCAAAACCCGATCCGCCGCTTCGGTCAGGATCCCTGGTGTACCAAAGGAGTCATCGGAGTTCAGCATACACCTGTCCCCTGGCAGGACCTCTTCAGCATGGTCAGGAACATCATGTTCGTGGTCATACTGCCGTTTGACCGGGACGTCATCTTTGCCAGGATCAGCTTCACCTCAGTAAGCGATAAAATGACCTTCCTTAAACGGGCAGGAATGCTCGACGGGTTTACGCCTTTGGCAAGCGTAACTACTTCCGACGGGATGTACAGGGAATACCGGCAGATAGATGAAACGAATATCTATTTCCTCGAATCCCAGCTTCCATTCGGGATTTCGTCTATCGTTCCGTGAAAAACTCAGTGCTTATCACCGTATCCTGCTTTCTCATTATTTTTCTAATGTCGGCGGATGGCTTTTCCCAGGACTCAGTTGCCTCAGCAAATGCAAGGCCTGCGCAAAACCCAACCAAATCTTTGAAATGCGATACATGCTGTCCGCAGAAAGACCTTATCGACTTATTCTTCAAAGGGAAGAACCCTTTCTATACCAGCAAGGAAAAGCGCTTCAGGTTTTTTGCCATCCCCCTGGTCGCATTTGACCCGGCAACCAGCCTTCAGTTCGGAGTTGGAGGTTCCTTCTCCCTTCAGCTTGGAAAGGCAGCCGATACCAAACTTTCGGCCGGTGTGGCTTCAATACTTTACACCTTGAACCAGCAATTTTTTATACAATACAAAGGCAATATTTATTTCCCTCATAACAAATGGTTTTTGCAGTGCGACTGGAGGTTTTACATGTTCAACCTGCCAACTTATTCACTGGGAACCAACAACCAGGTTGCAATTCCTGAAGTTCCGGGTTTCGGAACCGAGATCATCGACCCTGCCATGAACGGTCAATATCCCATGGATTATAACTGGATCAGGTTTTACAACATCCTGTCGAGGCGGCTGACGAAATCAGTCAACATTGGCATAGGGTATCATATCGACTTCCATTATAATATCCAGGACGACAACCTTCTGATTACAGGCGACACCTTGTATAACACCCCGCATTATGCATACAGCACACTGCATGGGTTTAATACCGATCACTACATTACTTCAGGCATAAGCGCCAATTTCGTTTTCGATACCAGGGACAACCAGGTGAATGCCTATAAGGGCGTATTTGTAAATGTCAATTACAGGTATAATGCGACCTGGCTGGGCAGCAGCCAGAACAGCTCGACCTTATGGACCGAATTCCGGGCGTATATTCCTCTTTCGAAACGCTGCCCAAGACACCTCCTGGCTTTCTGGTATTTCGGTTCTTTCCAGGTTAGTGGTTACCTGCCATTTCTTGACCTGATGAGTATCAGCTATGACCAGATGAATTCTTCGGGCCGGGGCTATGCCCAGGGAAGGTACAGGGGGGAGGATTTTGTTTACGGTGAAATGGAATATCGTTTCCCGATCTCGCCGCATTCCCATATCCTTGGCGGGGTCATTTTTACAAATGTGACCACGGCTTCGAACCATGATATGCAGATCCCCCTCTTCGGGTATTTTCAGCCCGCGATAGGAGCGGGTTTAAGGATCATGGTTGGTAAGCATGACCGCACCAATATTGCTATTGACTTTGGCATAGGGAATATGTCAAAGGGTTTATATGTTCAGACACAGGAGGTATTTTAAGAGTTCCAATATGAAAAGAAAACTGTTATTTATTCTGCTCATCGTTTCCGGTTTTTTCGTTTGCAAAGCCCAGGAAGGCAAACCAAAAGAGGTTTCTCCCGAAGAGAGAGTGCGCGGGATTGTTGACCACATCAGTAAGAAAATCCCAATGACGAAAGGGCAAAAGGATTCGGTTTCAAATGCATACCTGCAGTTTATCGACGACGTTCAGAAATACAACGCCCAGGATAATCCAAAGGTTATTGAATTACTTGTAAAGTCGCGTGATGATAAAGTCAAAAAAATTCTGCGCGACGATAAGAAATTTGACCAATATCTCCTGATCCTGGCCGAGATGAAAAAACAGATGGACGAAAACCGTAACCAGCCAATGCATCAGCAACGGCCACCGGGAGGCCAGAAAAGTCCGACGGGTGGTGGAATGCCCGGAGGCGGCGGGTTTTAACTTCTTACACTCAAACCAGCTCGTATCTCAGGGCATCCTGTTTTATAAAGATGAACAGGAGAATGGTGAATGCCCAAAGGGAAGACCCTCCGTAGCTGAAGAAGGGGAGAGGGATGCCGATCACAGGCAGGATGCCAAGCGCCATCCCGATGTTGATTGCGAAATGGATGAAGAACAGCGAAGCGACACCGTAACCGTAAAGCTTGCTGAATTTCGACCTCTGCCTTTCGGCGTTAAGGACTATCCTGATCATCAGGGCAATGAAAACAGCAATCACGACGAAAGACCCAACAAAACCATGTTCTTCACCCACTGTGCAGAAAATAAAATCGGTGCTTTGTTCCGGCACAAAATTATACTTGGTTTGGGTCCCCTGTAAAAATCCTTTTCCAAACATCCTCCCCGAGCCGATGGCAATGAGGGACTGGTTTACATTATAACCTGCGCCTTTCAGGTCGGTATTGTTTCCAAGAAGAACATTGATGCGCTGCCTTTGGTGGGGTTCGAGGATATGGTTAACGGTATAGTTGACGCTGAAGATGAAACCGACTGAGGCCAGGAATACGGCGGCAATAATGAGCATATGCCTCATTGTACGGCGGGAGCGTAAATACATGAGCACCGAAAGTACCAATATCGCTGCCGAGAGTACGAATTTATTGACCAGCAGGGTAAGCACACCCAGGATCGGCAAGGCAATCAGGGCCAGCAGAACATACCCGGTAAGGCCTGCACGGTACAGCACCAGCACGAAACAGATGAACACCAGGGCCGAACCTGTATCATGCTGTAGCATGATCAGGAGAGCGGGGATAACAAAAATCATTACCGCAATGAACAGCTGTCGTGGATTTTTAATGCTCCTGTCGAGTGACGAAAGGAATTTCGCGAGTGCCAGTGCAGTCGCCATCTTCGCGAATTCTGCTGGCTGTATGCCCAGTCCGCCAATCTGGAACCATGACTTGGATCCTGAAACCTCACGGCCGGCAAAGATCACTATCACCAGGGTGAGCAGGAAAAACCCGTAAAAGAAAAATGCGAACTGCGAGAAGAATTTCGGGTCAAGAATGATCGTGATAATGGCAAGGACCAGGGCCGCAAGAATAAAGACCATCTGCTTCCCGTATTTCTGGTGCATATCGGTGATAGCCTGGTGGCTGTCGTTATACACAGCCGCATAAATGTTAAGCCAGCCCATAATTACAAGGGCCAGGTAAAGCACAACCATCACCCAGTCAATCCGGTAAAAAACCCCCTTTTCCGCCTTCATGCGATACATTTATTCCATGAATCAGATCCGCATTCATGATACGGTCTTCGATATCTTTTCGCTTCACTTTCCGCCTCAGGTATTTTTCGATCATCAGGCTGGCGACAGGCGCTGCCCATTCTGCTCCGAACCCTGCATTTTCGACCACCACCGAAATGGCGATCTTCGTATTATTTTTAGGTGCAAATGCAATAAAGATCGAATGGTTCTTGCCCTGGGGGTTCTGGGCTGTGCCTGTCTTTCCGCAGAAGTCGATGCTGTCGATCTTTGAAGCACGGGCGGTCCCCGACGTGACCACATCCGCCATGCCGTCAATAACAATATCGTAATAGGCCGGGTCGACCATCGTATTCCTTTTCTCCCTGAAACCCGGGTTGATCGAATCTTTTTTTCCTATTGCGCGGATGACATGAGGAACATAGAACCAGCCCCGGTTGCTGATAGTAGCCGCCAGGTTTGCCATCTGAAGGGGTGTGATGCCGATCTCTCCCTGCCCGATCCCGAGCGAAATGATGGTCATTGACCTCCAGCGGTCCTTGCCGTGGTACCTGTCATAGTATGCCGGTGTGGGGATATTGCCGTTGAGCTCGCCGGGTACATCCAGTCCGAGCTTTTTCCCGAGGCCGAAGCTCATCACTTCCTTTCTCCATTTCTCGTATGCCTGCCGGGTGCTGACATAGACTTTGTTATCGATGATCGATTTAAAAACCCGGCAGAAATAGGTGTTGCAGGATATCTGGATGGCACCGATGAGATTCAGGGGAGAAGGATGGGCATGGCAGCCCACCATTTTGCCGTTTCCGATGCTGAACCCGCCCGGACAGCCGTATGTTGTGGTTGGGAACAGAACCCCTTCCTGTTGTCCGACGAGGGCATCAACAAGCTTGAAGGTGGAACCCGGCGGGTACATGGCCATCAGGGCACGGTTGAACAAAGGCATATATATCGTGTCGAGTACCAGGGTCCTGTAGTTTTTCCTGCGGATGTTGCCGACGAGCAGGTTTGGGTCATAGGAGGGGCTGGTGACCAGGCAGAGGACCTCGCCGGTAGATGGTTCAATAGCGACAATGCTGCCTTTCTTGTTGGCCATGAGCTTTTCACCGTATTCCTGCAGTTCTTCGTCGAGGCTGGAATAGAGATTGGTGCCTGCGTAGGCTAGGGTATCGTATTTTCCTCCCTGGAAGCTGCCTTTGTCACGGTTGAGTACATCGACCACCCGGATCTTCATGCCTTTTTGTCCGCGGAGCATCTCTTCATACGATTTCTCAATGCCGTTTATGCCAATGTAGTCACCCGATTTATAATAATCGTTATTGTCGATGACATCGGGGCCGGCTTCGCCGATATAACCGAAAGTATGAGCGGCGATAGGGTAGGTGTATTTTCTTAAGGTACGCGACTGTACAAAGAAGCCCGGGAAGCGGAAGAGTTTTTCTTCAAGGTAGCCGTAATTCTCACGGGTGATCTGGGCTTCGAAGACCGATTGCCTGTAAGGCGAGTAATTGCGGGCCTTGGTCAGCCGCCTGATATATTCCGTTTTGTCGATCCCGATAAGATGGCAAAGCTCCATGGTGTCGACATTCTTCGCCTGCCGGGGGATCACCATGAGGTCGTATGCCGCTTCATTATATACCAGTAATTTCCCGTTGCGGTCGAAGATCAGTCCGCGTGCAGGATACTGTGTGATATACCTGAGCACATTATTGTTAGCCGAGAGGATGTATTTATCGACAAGGATCTGCACATAAAAAAGACGCGCTATGAAAATCAGCCCGACGGCAAGGAAAATCCCTATGATGATCAGTCTCCGGTAAGCCAGCGCCCTTTCCATTTCCTGTTAAGGCCTCCTCACCACAAACTCCGGGGTGGTTACTATATTACTCTGGTGAAGGGCCCGGTCATAGATATAGCAGGTAAACCTTATCGTATCATAAATGGGATGCGGGTTAAGAGGAAGAATATTTTCAATGATTCCCTTGATCGATTTATTAGGATCGTCGGGGGTAAGATTGGGGATGCGGTATCTCAGAGGAGTCTGGAGAGTGTCTTTGACAAATACTCCATTCCTTTTTGAATATACATCGATGTAATAATTATAGAAATAGATGCTGGTGCTGTCATAAGGGGGGTAAACATCCCAGGAGTTCAGTCCTATGTCACCATCACCGTCCTGGAACGTGATGGTAAGCACTCCGCTTTTTGCAATATTCGTGCTGTCGAAAACGTTGTAGTAGCCGGCGTATGTGATGTACGGTATATCAGGATAGTTGTCCTTTTTCATGCAGGATGAAAGAAATGCTGTGAAAGCTGCGGCAGAAAGAATAAGGTAAAGGGCTTTTCCGAGATACGCTTTTGCTCCCATGGGCGGACTGATTTTTAATAACTTTGAGCGGTGCAAAGGTATGAAAAAAGGTGATTGGTGATTGGTGGTTGGTTGTTGGTTGTTGGTGGTTGGTTATTAGTTGTTGATTTCATCGCCAATTACCAATTACCAATTACCAATTACCAATTACCAAGCGCCAAGTGCCAATCCCCAATCACCAAGTGCCAATCCCTAATCCCTAATCCCCAATCCCCAATCCCCAATCCCCAAACCCCAATGACCGACTTAAGGAAAAGGATATTTGAACTGGCAAATGATCAGGATTTCAAGGCCCTGGCGATGGAGGTGTTCCGTTTCCAGTATGAGAATGTGCCAGTGTACCGTGAGTTTGCAATGGCATTGAACCGCCATCCGGGAAATATAAGGACGATTGAAGAAATCCCCTTTATCCCTGTTGAGTTTTTTAAAACGCATGAGATACTTTGTTCAGGCATGAAGGTGGCGAGGGAGTTCAGGAGCAGCGGCACCACCGGTTCGGTGCCCAGCCGTCACCTGCTTGGCGATACCGGCATTTATGATATCTCCCTTCTGAACGGGTTTTCAAAATTCTACGGGGATCCTTCGAAGTTTACCTTTTTTGCGCTGACGCCCACTCCCGAAGAAAAACCAGGATCATCGCTGATTTACATGATCTCGAAGCTGATGGAGCAGAACCCTGGGAGGCGTCATGGATTTTTCCTTGATGACTTTGAAGCGTTGAAGGAAAGCCTGTCTGCTTCGGTTCAAGGGGGGGGTAAGACGATGCTGATAGGACTGACTTATGCACTGCTGGATTTCGCTGAGATGTTTCCCGGGGATTATCCGGGGCTCATGGTTGCAGAAACCGGCGGGATGAAGGGGAGAAAAGCAGAGATCACACGCCCCGAACTTCATCGCAGGCTGACCGACGCATTCTCATCCGCAGTCATTCATTCTGAATACGGGATGACTGAACTGCTTTCGCAGGCTTGGTCCCGGTCGGGAGGCTTGTTCAGGACCCCGCCCTGGATGAAAGTCCAGATACGTGAGGTGAACGACCCGTTCGCATTTTGCAGGCCCGGACGGAGCGGGGGGATCAGCACCATCGACCTGGCGAACCTTTATTCATGCAGTTTCATTGCAACCCAGGACCTGGGCAGGGCTTATGAAGACGGAAGTTTCGAGGTGCTGGGGAGGTTTGACGCAAGTGAGATGAGAGGATGTTCCCTCATGATGCAGGAATAAGTATTTCAGCGGAATCGTTTTTAGGCGAGTTCACAAGTTTCGAAATTTTATAAGCTTTCATTTTACCTGCCGGGTAAGGTTTAAGCAGTCTTAAAAGTTCCGATTCTGATGTTGCTTCCAGCCATTGTTTTTCATCGGCTTGCTCAAGGATAACAGGCATCCTGTGGTGGATCCCGCTCATCAGTTCGTTGGGGGAGGTGGTCATTATTGAAAAGGAATGGATGATATCGCCTTCGGGACTGGTCCAGTGGTCCCAGATCCCTGCCATGGAAAAGGGTTTTTCATCTTTCATCAGGATGCGGTAAGGATCCTTGTCCTTGTCCTGCTTCCATTCGAAAAAGCTGTCGGCCGGCACCAGGCAGCGTCTGCTCCTGAAAGCATTCTTATAAGATGGTTTTTCGAGGATGGTTTCCGATTTGGCATTGATCATCTTGTAGCCGATGGCTTTTTCCTTTGCCCAGGAAGGGATCAGTCCCCAGTGAAAGAAACTGAGTTCAAGAGGAGCCTGGTTAGTGATCACGGCCAGGTCCTGTGAAGGAGCACAGTTATACCTCGCTTTGTAAATCGCAGTGCGCACCCTCACCCCGAAGCGTTCTTCGATGAGCTCGTCAACAACCGCAAAGGAATATCTTCCGCACATGGCAGCCATATTTAACGTCATGTAAATTTAAGGTTAAATTCGCAATTTTTTCTATTTTTGATGGCTTAACCCAAAAATCCTATGGAAAAAGTCCGGCCCGGCACATCACGCACTCAGCATCGCAAGCGCCGCAATTCTCAGCATTCGGGCAAACAGAATCCATACAGCGGGATAGAAGGGCTTATTTCAAAGCAGTTGCTCAAGGTAGTCGGGCTCATCTTCATTCTTGCCGTGGCAGGGTATTCGGTGACTTCTCTTGATAAGCTCAGGGGGATTGTGAAACAACTTTCGTACCAGGAGAAAGTAATGCAGCAGCCTGCCCCCGCCGGTACTGCCATTGTCACGGGAGGATTCCCGCTTACACCGGCAGCATCAGGTTCTTATAATCATGAAGATGTTGGGACTATGATATTGTTAGGCGTTCTTATTACTGTATTTTTTGCCGCCCTGCTTTTGTTCTCTACCCGGATCAGGAGAAAGGAGATTCCCAGGATCTCAGGAGTGGTGTTTTATGCTCTTGCCTTTATCCTTGCCAGGAAATACGGCTGGCAGATCCATGTGCTGTTTCCCATGGTAGTGACGTATTCTGCAATAAATTTTTATGCCGGGATAAAGCTGCATTCAAACGTTGCCATAAAGTGGAATATGGTTGTTTGCTGGGGATTTTTCCTGATATGGTGGGTGTCTAAAGTTATTCTTGGGAAGGATATTTCCCTGCTTCCTGCCTTCTTCTTTTATGGTTCATTGCTTTATTTTATGTTCCTTTTCATGGGGGCTTACGGATCCTTCCAAGGACATCATAAGTTTTCGGAATACCTGGAGATTGCCCTGGTCCTGTTCAATACAGCCTTGTTTTTTCTCATGATGATTATAAGCCTGATAAAATTCAGGCATGTCGACAATGCCTGGATGGTTTGCCTGCTGACGGCTTCGGTGAATATCGGGATGTTGGTTATAGCTGAAAAGGCCGGTAAAAGGCTTGAGCCGGGTCCGTATGTTTTCCCGGCGGTGATCATGATAAGCCTGATCTTCCCTTTGGTTTTCCAGGCCAATGCCATGCTTCTTTTCCTGGCTGTTCTTTCGGTTCTTTTACTTTTTTATTCAATATACAGCGGAGACAGGATTGCCGTGCTCACTGCGTTAGGCTCTATTCTGCTGATGCTGATGGTTTACCTCAAAGACTGGGTGTTCCAGTATCTGCCTGCGACCTTTTTTGGAAATGTGCTGGATAATCCCATACTAATGTTGAAAGGCTTTGTGGCTGGAATGGTTATTTTTCCAGTCATGATCATTAACGGCCGGCTCATGAGGAAACTTCATGTGGGGTTCTCGAAGGAATGGTTCAGCCGGAGGACCTACCAGCATATTTTCAGGGGGATGAACCTGGTGGTGCTGTACCTTTCGGGATTTCTCATCGTGAATTACATCATCCTGGCCTGGTCACGCAATCCTGACCTGAATTACCTGATATGGTTCGGGTATACCTGCCTGTTCTTTATTATTGTAATTCCTGTAATGGATTTGCAGAAATCGAAACTCGTTGAGGCGGCAATAGGTTTTGCCCTGTTTTTCACTCTTGCTTATCCAACCCTCCTTCATGTTACCAACCTGAACCTGAGGAACGAATTATTAATGCACGAACATATTTCCCGCCTGGTTTTCTGGTTTCATTACCCGGTTGTTATAGCGTTTGTTGCTGAACTCCTGCTCCTGCAGTTTTATCTGAAAAAGACCTTTTTGAAGCAGCAGTTTCTGTTGAGATTTTTCACCTTTTACATCCTGGGGATGGGTTTGTTTATCCTGCTTTCCGAATATGATCATTATGCGGTATGGACCGGCCTGAGGAAGGGTATAACGATTGAAGAGATCACTCTGGCCAACAGGGTTCTTCCATATACGGTGTTACTGCTTGCTTATTCGGGACTTATACTGGCAGTCGGACTGGTTATGCGCAACCGTCTTCTGAGGGCGGCCGGACTTGTGTTTTTACTGGGAACAACAGTCAAGATGCTGTATCTTGATGTGAGGGTTCTCAGCGGGACGACCCGCACTGTAGTAATGTTCACCGTGGGAGTGATCGCACTCAGCCTTTCGTTCATGTATCCAAGGATGAAACGATATTTCAGGCATCGCGACCATGAATCGAAAGGCATTACGAAGCGGCACCGGCATCATTCCCACCGCAGGCAGGTTTCAATCCCTGCCGGGGAAGGTAGTTCAGGAAGCGGGGAATCTGTTTAAGTTTTGGTACCAGCTATCCTGCATCCTGCATCTTGCATCTTGGATACAGGATTCAGAATCGCCCGGCAACGATGATTACAATCTCCCCCTTCACCGTTTTAGAACTGAAATGCGCGATGAGTTCCTCCAGGCTTCCCCTGGCGTTTTCTTCATGGATTTTCGTGAGTTCCCTTGATACGCAGGCAAGTCGTGCAGGCCCCAGATATTCCGAAAGCTGGGTCAGTGTTTTTACGAGCCTGAAAGGGCTTTCGTAAAACACCATGGTTTTTTCTTCCAATGCGAGTTCCTGTAGCCTGGTCATGCGGCCTTTTTTGTGGGGGAGGAAGCCTTCGAACACGAAGTGGTCTGATGGGATCCCGCTGTTGACCAGGGCCGGGACGAAGGCTGTTGGTCCGGGCAGGCATTCAACGGGGATGCCTGCCTTCAGGCATTCCCTTACGAGAAAGTATCCCGGATCACTTATACCAGGCGTGCCCGCATCGCTGATCACGGCAATCACAGATCCTCCCTGCAACTTTTCAATGATTCTTTCGGTCGAGCGATGTTCATTGAACTGGTGATGTGACTGTAATGGCTTTCCAATGCCATAATGCCTGAGCAGTACCGAACTTGTTCGTGTATCCTCGGCCAGGATCAGGTCAACCTCTTTCAGTATCCTCACAGCCCTGTAAGTCATATCTTCCAGGTTGCCGATGGGGGTCGGGACTATGAATAATTTTCCAGGCATACTCACAATTTCACCATCTCACGATTTCACTACTAACTTGAATCCCACCCCGTGCACATTGATCAGTTCCACGCCCGGGTCATCTTTCAGGTACTTCCGCAGTTTAACAATATATACATCCATACTCCGGGCATTGAAATAACTATCGTCATTCCATATCTGGGTGAGGGCGACCGACCGGTCAAGCACCTCGTTGGAATTCATGCACAACAGCCGCAGCAGTCCGGCCTCCTTTGAGGTAAGCTTCTGTTCCTTTAAGCCTATCTTCAGGATCTGATGGTTGAAATCAAAGGTATATTTTCCGACATCAAACACATTTTCGCTCATTCCGGCCTTTACACCCTCATCGGTCCGCCTGAGAATGGCCTGCATCCTCATCAGCAGTTCTTCCATACTGAAAGGCTTTGTGATATAATCATCAGCCCCGGCCTCAAACCCTTTCAGCTTATCCTCCTGCAGAGCCTTGGCTGTAAGGAACAAAACCGGAACTTTCCTGCTGATAGCCCGTATTTCCCTGGCAGCGGCAAACCCGTCTTTCACTGGCATCATAATATCCAGGATCACGAAGTCAATCTCCTTTTTGCCGAATGCATCAACAGCTTCCTGCCCGTTAACACATAAGGTGGTATTATATCCTTTGGCATCAAGATAGTTCTTCAGGATATTCCCCAGGTTGCGGTCATCCTCGGCCAGTAAAACATTGATAGTTCCTTTGTCCATACCCTTCACTTTTAGTCTTTATATACAAACGGGAGAAACACCTTAAACTTGCTTCCTTTGTTAACTTCACTTTCAAGACTGATCTTTCCATGATGCTCTTCAACAATTGCCTTAACATAGCTTAACCCAAGCCCGAAGCCTCTTACATCGTGAATATTCCCTGTCGGGACCCGGTATAATTTATCGAAAATCTTTTTCTGCTCCGATTTACTGATGCCGATTCCATTATCCTCAATAGTGATCTGTACACCGTTGTTCGTATTTTCGGTACTGATCCTGATCATGGGCTTACGTGGAGAATATTTGTTTGCATTGTCGAGCAGGTTGTATATCAGGTTTGTCACGTGAACTTTATCGCCGTTGATCCTAGGATCAGAAGCATAAAAGCTTTTAATGATCACCCCGTCTTTTATTTCGACCTGTATGCGGATGTTCTTGACCACATCATGAATAATGTCGTGGATGTTGATCATTTCCTTCTTGATTTTCAGCTCGCCTGAATCGATCACGGCAGTCTGGAGGATTTTCTCGGCCATGCCTGCGAGCCGTTTGTTCTCCTCCTGGATCATGCTGACATAACTCGACGAAAGTTCGGGTGAACGCTGGATGTCTTTGTCACTCATGGCTTCACAGGCCAGGGAAATGGTTGCTATCGGGGTCCTGAACTCATGGGTCATATTGTTGATGAAATCGTTTTTCATCTCCGATAGCCTCTTTTGCCTGAAGATGATCGAGATGGTATAGGTGAAAGAATACACGATCACGATGATCAGTACAAGGGAGATCAGGAGCATCCCCCAGAGCTCAGTCAGAAGAAACCTTTGCTCGTTGGGAAAGGCAATAAGGAGGTATTCGGGAGGTGTGAAGATGTCGCTCTGGAAGAGGGGGAAAGCATATCCCCTGTCAAAAAGTTCCTTGCGGTAATTCGGGGATTTTTCGACCAGGTAAGTCTCGTTCTCGGGTTTGTAAATGCCGAATTCAAAACGGGTGTCGATTCCCCTGATATTGAGCTCGCGTGAAATAATTGAGTCGAGGAGGCTCTTCGTAATAAATTCATCATAAGGCAGGTGTGCGCTGATGTTAAGCAGTCCTTCTGGTCTTGATTTTTCGATCGAGCGGCGCTTTTCAAGCAACTCGATCTTTGAGACCACTTTGGTTATGGCTTCATTGACAGAGCGCCTGAAATTGGCTTCCTTTACCGCAGAGGCATTCCTTATCCAGTAGATCTGGATGCCCATAAGTCCGGCAAGGGCAATGGTTATAGCAACTATTGTAAGGATGATAAACCTGCGGTTCATAGGACAAATGTAGCGAAAAAGCTGGTTTTTGGTTTTAACACTTTTTAACGTATATTAATAATCCTTAACATTTATGTAGTATCGGCGGATGTATCTTTGTTGCATAATTGCTGGGCTGATAAGAGCAAGATACCTTTGATGCAGCAGTAATGTGTGCAAATTAAGTGAGACAACGTTTTGTTTATTGATTAAAGCCCCGGAGTCGCTTCGGGGTTTTTTTATACGATGAGGGGCGGGTCATTTGACCCGCCCCTCATCGTATAAAAGGTTCACCTGCATTTAAAGGAGAACAATCTTTGAATTCACGATACTCCCGTCGGTACGTTCAATTTTCACAATATAGATTCCTTTGTTCAGGTCACCAAGGTTCAGGCTGGTCGAGGTGAAATCCTCAACCGTTTTAAGCACATTACCTTTCAACGAGCAAACGCTGATCCTGGCATGGTAGGCTCCCGAAATATAAACGATGCCCGAAGTCGGGTTTGGATGCAGGCTCACGAGATCAGCTTTCTTTTCATCCTGTCCCACCGGGAAACTGTAATTGAGGGTGTAAAGCTTATGGTTGATGTTATTCTCGGCGAATACATCTATGGTTGCCGTGCCAGGCAGGGTCAGAGGCGGAACCGGGATCACTGTTGCAAGGAGATCAATCGGGATTCCTACAACAGTCGGAACTGTGGTTGTGCCGCTGGGAAGAACAACATTGTACGATAATGTGTTCGGATCGAAAGAGGGGACAGGTGTACCGTTAACGGTAATACTCGACAGACGGTCTTCGGTGGCATATGTGCCGTTTTCGACAGAGTATGCCGATTGCAAAATTTCCTTTGTGATAGTATCCTGTACCCAAACAACCACCATCAGGTCGTTCCATTCTTCAACATTAGTCCCGGTAAGGTCAAGTGTGTCGCAGAAGGTAACCGGCTGACGGTCTACAAAAGGCAATTCCGCACCAAAGGCACCAGGAACCATCTTCATCATGACATGTTCAAAGGTGGTTTCACCGTTCGTGCTCGCATTGTTATGGGTGACCTTTTCATAAACAGAAATATAGGCCTTTGCAGCAGGGAAGTTATAGAATGGAAGTATGTTTGTGCAAAAATTCACCACATGGCCTGTGAACGAATGCGTCGAGGCAATGTCGAACATTCCGAGAAGGCTCTTTGAATTATCAAAAGCTGTCTGTACATCAGAAACAGTTGTATTTACGAAGGAGCCACCCACCTGTAGCCATGGAACCCAGGTTACACCATAGAAATCTCTTCGAACGCCGCCTTCGGCAGTATAATAAGGATCCCCTGTGCCGGGCCAGTTCATCTGGTATTTTAATAGGGTAATAGAATCTGCATGCAGGGTGCACCATGGAACGAATCCCAGGTTGAAACTTGCACAGGGGTTGCAGGTTGAACTTGTGAACTCTTCAAACAAGGGAACCCTGGTATTCGAGTAACAAACTCTTCCGACACCTTTTGTCAGGGTGTCATTCGATTGATTGTCATCCGGCGAACCGTTCACATTCTTAATCCAGACAGTCAGATTATGCGGACCAACCGGCGGATTCATCGGGTCGGTACAGGTAAAATCATAGGATCCCTGGGTAGGAATGGATAACCCGGTAAAAGATGAAGAGAATACCGGCCCTGCATCGATCTGCCAGTCAATATCCAAGCTTGTGATCGCAGTAAGCCCGACATTCATTACACTACCTTTCACATCGGTGGGCCCTGCAAAGAAGGGAGATGTGGCACCCAGTGAATACAGGAAACCATCTTTATTCAGCGGATTGAACAGTAAAATATTATCCAGGTACCAGTAGTTCATATTGTACATATTGCCGTTCAGGTAAAAACAGATCTGGAATTCAGATTGCCCCACATCACTGTTATTTATTGTGATATCGATCTGTTGCCCGGGAACGCTAGCGGTGGGAGTTATTTCCCACACAGTATTCCATGTCCCGCTATGTGAACGTGTGGCAACTCCGGCCTTTGGAGCGGGAGAGGAATAAAAGTCGTACATATGCTTGAACGAAAGCCTGATGGTTGTTAATCCGGTCGTGTTCAGCATTGGGCTGATCAACTGTGTGGTAGTGGTTCCGTTTGTATAGGTGAACATAGCCTCCGGGGCAATACCCCCGGCATTGTTCGTGTTGCTGCATGACCACTGCGGGATCAGGCCGTTAATAGTCCAGCCGGTGGGAGGGACCTGCCCGGCCGAAAAATCTTCCCATATCAGGGTTTGTCCGTACATGAACAACCCGGCAAGCATCAGGAAAGAGAAAAGTGTAAATCGTTTTTTCATACTGTTTGGATTTGAGTTACTGTTAAGATCTTAACAAGACAAAGCTAAACAATTATTTGTTGGATTTTAATCTCGTATAATAGAAATTGGATGAAAGTTGATTGATGACGGATGATTGATGACGGATGCAGGATACAGGATGATGGTTATATCCAGAGGGAGCATTTTGCATAAGCCGCATTAGGATTCAAGGAGCGAACAAACTCTGTTTTAAACACCTGGGCAATAAATAAGCGAGCGACGCAGCAACCGTAGCGGCGATGCAAAGATGCCACGAACCGGTGAGCTCATTTAGACCGTAGCGGCGGTGTGAATGTGCGACCGATCAACAATCACCACCCCCCCACGACTTCCTCTATCACTCTAGGGTAGTGCTCATACTCAAGCTCATGAATCCTGCCGGCCAGTCTTTCGGCATTGTCACCTGGCAACACCGGGCACCTCGCCTGGAATATGATATCCCCTTCGTCGTAATGCGCATTAACATAATGTATGCTGATGCCCGATTCCAGCTCTCCGGCCTTGATCACCGCTTCGTGGACTTTTTGTCCGTACATGCCTTTGCCCCCGTATTTCGGAAGAAGGGCGGGATGGATATTCACGATCCTGCCAGGATAGGCTTCGAGAATGCTAGAGGGAATGAGCCAGAGAAAACCAGCCAGGACGATAAAAGAGATGTCATATTGTTTCAGTATTCTGAGGATGTCATCCGAATTGTAAAATGAATCCCGGTTAAAAACTTCTGAAGGAATTCCAAGGCTGTGTGCCCGGGTCAGAACATACGCACCAGGGTTATTACTAAGGATAAGTTTAACTCTGACCGAGGGATGGCCTGTAAAATACTCGGATATCCTTTGGGCATTGCTGCCGCTGCCTGATGCCAGAATTGCTATATTTGCCATGACATTCATTTCTGATACAAATGTACAAAATCGCTTTAATCCCAATTTCACCTAACCAATTTCTGATAAGTTACTGAATGTTAAAATATAACCAAACCTAACATTATCCAAATTATGCTGATTGTCAAGCGTTTGACTTTTTCAAATGTTAAAAAATCTTAAAATCCTTTGGCGGCTTTCCGAAAATTATTTCCTTTGCACTCCTTTTAACCAAAAAATTTATAAAACATGTCTGACATTGCAGCAAAAGTTAAAGCTATCATTGTTGATAAGCTTGGTGTTGATGAAAGTGAAGTTACACCTGAAGCAAGTTTCACAAATGACCTGGGTGCTGACTCCCTGGACACTGTTGAGCTGATCATGGAATTTGAGAAGGAATTCGATATCGCAATCCCCGACGATCAGGCTGAAAAGATCAGCACAGTAGGTGAAGCTATTGCTTACATTGAAAACAATACCAAGTAAGTAATTCTACCCTTTTCATTTTTATGAAGACTACTACCTCTATTACAGGGGGTTCTCCTTTTACAAATGTAAATTTAACCATTAATTAGAACGCTTTGAGACGAGTTGTTATAACTGGCCTGGGTGCTATTACGCCCATAGGTAATACTGTCGAGGAGTATTGGAGCAACCTGGTTAAAGGAGTAAGTGGCGCTGGGCTGATCACCCGCTTTGATGCCTCAAAATTCAAGACCCGTTTTGCCTGTGAGGTCAAAAACTTCAACCCTGAGGATTATTTTGACCGCAAGGAGGTCCGTAAGTATGACCGTTATGCTCATTTCGGGATGGTTTGTGCCGATCAGGCGATAGCCGACTCCGGGATGGATCTTGAGAAGGTCAACAAGGACAGGATTGGGGTTATCTGGTCCTCGGGTATAGGCGGACTGGATACTTTCTATCAGGAGGTTTCAGCGTTTACACAGGGTGACGGTACTCCCCGCTTCAATCCTTTTTTCATTCCCAAGATGATTGCCGACATAGCTGCAGGCCATATTTCGATAAAGTATGGTTTCCGCGGTCCTAATTTCGCAATTGTCTCGGCCTGTGCTTCATCGGCAAATTCGCTCTTCGATGCCATGCTTTATATCCGCAACGGCCTGGCCGATGTGTTTATTGCAGGTGGTTCCGAGGCTGCGATAAATCCGGCCGGTATCGGCGGATTTAATGCAATGCATGCCCTTTCGACCCGCAACGACGACCCTTCCACTGCTTCAAGGCCTTTCGATAAAGACCGCGACGGCTTTGTGATGGGAGAAGGAGCCGGCGGACTGGTTTTTGAAGAACTTGAACATGCCAAAGCCAGGGGTGCAAAAATCTATGCAGAAGTTGCAGGTGGTGGTGTTTCGGCTGATGCGCATCATATGACTGCACCCCATCCTGAAGGACTGGGTGCCATACTGTCGATGGGAAATGCGCTCAAAGATGCAGGAATTACCGTTGCCGATATTGATCACATCAATACCCACGGTACTTCGACCCCGGTTGGGGATATTGCTGAACCTAAGGCTATCCTCGGTTTATTCGGGGAGCATGCATACAAGATCAACATCAATTCTACAAAATCTATGACCGGGCATCTGCTGGGTGCTGCCGGTGCTATTGAAGCCATCGCATCGGTCATGGCCGTGAGGAATAACATCGTTCCCCCGACCATTAACCATTTTACCGACGATCCGGAACTGGACCCGAAATTGAATTTTACATTCAACAAGGCCCAGGAAAGAGTTGTTAATATTGCATTAAGCAATACATTTGGATTTGGCGGGCACAACGCCACCATTATTGTAAAGAAATACTAAGCAGCCCGCTTTGAGGTTCAGGACATTAAACACGGTCCACTCTGACACCCATACCGATAAGCACCTCAGGCATGCGATAAAAAACATTTTCGGGTTCCGGCCCGGAAATGTTTTTTTATATCGCCTGGCGTTTACCCATAAATCGGCCAGCCAGGAAACCATAAAAAACCTCAGGATCAATAACGAACGTCTTGAATTCCTGGGCGATGCCATCCTCGATGCAGTTGCCGCCGATTTCCTGTTCAGAACCTTCCCCGCGAAGGATGAAGGCTTCCTCACCGAGATGAGGTCAAGACTTGTAAGCCGTGCCCAGCTGAATAAACTTTCCCAGAAAATGGGGATCGACAACCTGATCATGCTCGAAAACTCCTCCTCGGGATTTTTCCGGTCTTTTAAAGGAGATGCATTCGAAGCCCTGATCGGGGCCATCTATCTCGACAAAGGATTTAACTTCACCCGCAAGGTTATCCTCAAACGTGTCATTGGTCATTATTTTGATATGGACGACCTTGTGAACCAGGAAGTGAACTTCAAGAGCAAGATCATCGAATGGGCCCAGAAGGAAAAGAAACAGATGGTCTTCAATGTGCTTGAAGAGATAGGCAGCGGGTATAAAAAACAGTACCTGGTCGAGCTGGTTGTCGAAGGGGAGTCTCTCTCAAGAGGACAGGATTATTCGATCAAAGGTGCTGAACAGGGCGCTTCCCAGAAAGCCTGGCATAAAATTAACGGGGAACCCTTGTAAAACACCTCGTATTTGACTATATTTGTTATGATCAATCCTGCGGTCATGGCAAAAAAAATCATGCTTGAATCACGCTCCGAAGCTTCCTACTTCACTCTTGCCGGGATATCCTGCCACCTGAAAGATTACCGCCTGTCGTTTCTTCTGAACCAGAAGTTGCATGCAGATCTTAAAAAGATGGACGACATGCCGGGTGATTACAGTCTTTATTTTTATACGGATGAGGAATGTCGTAACACCTACTACCTCATCAGTAACCGGAACGAGGAAAAGGTCCTCTTTCCTGAACTGAAACAAACCGATTTCCTGCTCCTGGTCGAGGGTCCGTTCAAGAAGGCACAGCTCGACAAACTCCTCAGAGCCATCCGCACAATACCCAATGTGTTAACATCGTTTGATATTCAGATGGGAACCCTGAAAAATTTTCCCGGTTTCCTCTCAGATCTTGAAATTCATTTCATGAACATTAAAAAGGACAATAAATCCCATTCAACCCATACCAAAAAATAGGAGGTATTTATGTTTGAAGAACTGAAAAAATCGATCGATAAAGGCCTTGATTATGCTTTTATGACCACCGACAAACTTACCAAGGCAGCCAAAGAAATGGCAAAGGAAAACAATCTCACCAAGGAAGAGGCAAAAAAGCTGCTCGATCATCTTGTACAGAAATCGGAAGAAACGAAAAAGACCCTGGAAGATAATTTCCAGGAGCTTGTCAAAACCACACTTCATAAGATGAATGTTCCTACCAAGGATGAGATCAAAAAGCTTGAAGACAGGATTAAGAAACTTGAAGTTTCTAAGAAACCGGTAGTGAAAGCCAAGCCGAAAGTGATAAAGAAAGCCTGATATTTTAGGATACAAGATGCAAGATGCAGGATGCAAGATATCCTGTATCCCGCATCCTGCATCACTTTTTCATAACCCCCCAACAGATGCGTCTCTCCCAAATCGGCCTGGCCATGCACGAGATCGGCAGAGCCAGGGAAATTTTAGGTATTTTAATCAAATACGGCTTCCAGGACTGGGTAAGCAAAAACGGGCTTGGCAAGTACCTGGTGACCAGGAAACGCCTGGCCCGCATTGAGAAGTATAACCAGTGGGAGCGTATAAGGATGGCCGTGGAGGAACTTGGCCCGACCTTTATCAAGTTCGGACAGATCCTTGCCGACCGTCCCGATATCCTCGACGAGGACCTCAGGGCTGAGCTGAAAAAGCTGCAGGATGAAGCTGATCCAATGCCAGACGAGATTGCAATTGAAGCGATAGAAAAAAATCTGAACTGCAAGATCTCAGAGGTTTTTAAAAAGTTTGACACGAACCGGCTTGCCTCCGCTTCCATGGCACAAACATACAGGGCCACCCTGCTGAACGGGGAAGAGGTTTGTGTAAAGATCCAGAGACCGGGAATCGACAAAAAGATTGGCCTTGACCTGCACCTGATGAATTATTTTGCTGCAAGGATGCAGAAAAATAATCCGGAAATGGAAGCCATCAACGTTGCCGGAATCGTAAGGGAATTCGGGAAAACTATAAAAATAGAGCTTGATTTCAGGCATGAGGCTGCGAGTGTGATTCGATTCAGGCATAATTTTGAAACTGATCCCGATATATTTGTCCCGCGAATCTACACCCAGTTTACAGCTCAGCGAATCCTGGTTGAAGAGTATGTCGACGGGATCAAGGTAAGTGATACCGCCGCCCTGAATGCCTCGGGGGCCGATACCCTGCAACTTTCGAAAATTGCAGTTAGACTGATGTTTGACCAGCTTTTCAAGCATGGATTTTTCCATGCCGACCCTCATCCTGGTAATATTTTCGTTTTGCCGGGTAATGTCATTTCCTTTATCGACTTCGGGATGATGGGATCCCTGAGGGAGGAGCACCTTAACTTTCTGGGGAAATATACCCTTGGTTACCTCGAAAGGGATGCACATTTCATGACCGAAGCCCTCCTGCTTGTTTCAGGCAAGAGACATTTTGCAAAGTCCCGTGAACTTGAACACCAGATCAATGACCTGCTCGCTCATTACAAGTACCTTTCCATTGAAGAAATGGATTTTGGGAAGATCATGAATGAGTCGGTTGACATTCTTGTGCGTTATGGCCTGAGCATACCCCCGGGCATCTACCTGCTTGCAAAGGCCTTGATGGCTATCGAGAGAGTAGCTGTTGTGCTGAACCCCGGCATCGATTTTGCAAATGAAATGAAGCCCTATGCAACGGAGCTGATATCAAGGCAGTTTGACCCGAGGATCATAGCCAGGGAGGTGTTCGATTCCCTCAAAGAGTATTACAGGCTTGTTACCGAAATGCCCGCCGATCTGAACGAGATCATCAGTAAGATCAAGGAAGGCCGGTTCAAGACCCAGATCGAACTCAAAGGGTTCGAGCCTCTTATCGAGCACATGGACACCCTGGGAAACAGGCTTGCAATCGCAATCGTGCTTGCCGCCCTGATCATAGGCGCTTCAATACTTTCTCAGTGGGAGCAGGTGCGCTGGATAGGCACTGCCGTATTTTCGCTTGCCGGGATCTTTGGCTTCTGGTTGCTGGTAAAGCTGCTGCGGAAGAACAAATTTTGAATTTATTTATTAAATGAATAGAGAATATTCGAATAATCGAATTAAGAATTACGAATGATTTTGTATTACCGATCATTTAGAATTCAAAATTCGAGTACTCTATTATTCGATTATTCATCTTTTCCATCAAATGGTTGAGGTAAACTGTTTGAGGAAGCGAAGATCATTCTCGAAAAACAACCGCAGGTCTTTTACCTGGTACTTTAACAGTGTAATTCGTTCGATCCCCATCCCGAAAGCAAACCCAGTATACACCTTGCTGTCGATGCCGCAGTTGTCAAGCACTGCGGGATCAACCATGCCGCAACCCAGGATCTCGACCCAGCCGGTATATTTGCAGATATTACATCCTTTGCCCCCGCAGATATTGCACGAAACATCGAGTTCGCCCGATGGTTCGGTAAACGGGAAATACGATGGCCTCAACCTGATCTGGGTTTGCTCGCCGAACATCTCACGGGCAAAATAAAGCAGGGTCTGCTTTAGGTCCATGAACGAGACATTCCTGTCGACATACAAACCTTCAACCTGGTGAAAGATACAATGCGCCCTGGCCGAAATAGCTTCGTTCCTGAACACCCTCCCCGGGAAGATCTTCCTGATCGGGGGTTGCTGGGTTTCCATGGTCCTGATCTGGACCGATGAAGTATGTGTGCGCAAAAGAATCTCGGGGCTACGGGCGATAAAAAAAGTATCCTGCATATCCCTGGCTGGATGATCAGGCGCGAAATTCAGAGCGCTGAAATTATGCCAGTCATCCTCGATTTCAGGACCTTCGGCAACTGTATACCCAATCTGCGCAAAGATCCTTGTAATCTCATTTCTTACTATTGACAGCGGATGGCGTGTCCCGGGTTCCATATGTGCAACCGGACGGCTCAAATCCAAGCCCTTGCCGGTCGGTTCCTCTTTGCCGCTGAATGAGGCTTTCAGGTTCTCAATCTTTTCCTGGGCAGAGATCTTCAGATAGTTAAGAAGCTGACCTATCTCTTTTTTATGTTCGGCAGGAACATTCCTGAACTCCTCAAACAATACCGAAACCAGTCCCTTTTTGCTGAGGTACTTAAGCCTGAGCTGTTCCACCTCATCAGGCATTTCGGCCTTGAGGGAACTGATCTCTTCGGTAAGTTGCTTTATGCGGTCGAACATGGGGGTGATGGGGTGATGAGGTAATGAAGTGATGAAGTAATGAAGTAATGAAGTGATGACATCATTACCACATTACCTCGTTACTTCATCACTTTGTTACTTTGTTACCTTGTTACCTATTCAACAATCTTTATGGTCATTTTCAGGTCTTTCCTCGGCCTGTCATTCTGATCGCGGTCAACGTTTGCTATTTTGTCGATGATATCCAGCCCATCGGTGATCTCACCGTAAACTGTATATCCACCATCAAGGAAAGGAGTGCCACCGATGGTCTCATAGATCTTTTTCTGATCTGCAGTATATTTTGCGGGAAGCGAAGCAGCAGGGTATTTCTTGCCTTCAACAATATAGAACTGGCAGCCCGAAGAAGCCTTGGCAGGGTTCACATTATCACCCTGGCGTGCGGCTGCAAGAGCGCCTTTTTTATGAATAAAAGCAGGATTGAATTCGGCAGGAACCGTATATCCTGCATCACCTGAGCCAAGCTGCTGTAAGGGCTTTGCATTTTTCGAATCAGGGTCACCGCCCTGGATCATGAACTGAGGGATCACCCTGTGAAACAATGTTCCGTCATAAAAACCTGCCTTCACAAGTTTTACAAAATTGTCGCGGTGCTTGGGTGTTTCATTATACAGAAAACCCTTCATATCACCATAATCGGTATGAATTACGAATTTTACCACTTTGGGGGTTGTTTTGGTTTGAGACTGGGTTGAAAAACTAAAAGCAAGAATACTTGCTAAAACTAATAATACTATCCTTTTCATGAGTAGTTTGTTTGAAATACGACGGCAAATTTAAGAATTTTTTTCTCAGAAATTATCCACAATTTATTCCCCATGCTTATTAATTACAGTATCTTTAATCTCTCCTGGTTAATTCCCTGCCCCTGGCATGGGAAACCGGGTACCGGGGCTTGGCCCCGGGGTTCATGCCATTTGATTCCTGTTTATGGATAAAAGTATTATCACCCGGGAACTTCAGATCCTGCTTGAAGCCATCAATGAGCAGTATGAGATCATAAAGGAATACGAAAACTTTATTCCGCAGATCGAATTCGACATGATCATGGAAAATGTGCGCAAGCTCTACGAGACTTTTCACCGGCTTCAAAGGTTGAATGATCCCCTGCTTTTCGTCGAAAAAAAGTTAGCCGGCCCAAAGGAAATACGAAAACCGAGCCCTCTGCCTGAATCGGGGACTGAACCCTTGCGGAAACTGGTTCCTGAACCCGTTCCTGAAAGCTTGCGTGAACCTGTTCCTGAAATTTTGCATGAACTTGTTCCTGAAAGCTTGCGTGAACCTGTTCCTGAAATCTTGAGTGAACCCTTTCCTGAACCTCCTGTACCCCCAAAACCGTTTGTTTCAGCTGATACATCAACCCCTGTAAAGGAATCACGGCCCATAATCCCGCTTAAACCTCCTGTAAAAAGAGAACCCGAGGTAAAACCGAAACCAGTGACAGGTGAACTGGAACTCTTTGCTGCAGAAGAGCCTGTGTTCAACATAAGACTTAAAGAAGCAAGGGAAAAAAGCCTTGGCCCCAAACTCTCTGGCCATGAAAGCTTCAAGGCATCCATCGGGATCAACGATAAGTTTATGTTCATCAACGAGTTGTTCGATGGCAACCTGCGTGAATACAACGAAAGCATTGAAACCCTGGGAGGTTTCAAAACTCTTCCCCAGGCCCAGGAATACCTTGACCTCCTCAGGCGGAGGTATAACTGGAACTCTTCTCTTCCGGCTTTCAGGAAAATAAAAGAAAAGGTGGAAAACCGTTTCTGAGCCTTCCACCTTCACAAAACCCATAAGTTTTAATCTCTCCCGGTCAATTCTCCGCCCCTCTGGGGCCGAACCCGGGTCCAGGGCTCTGCCCTGGGGTCAATACCTGTTTATTTTAACCAGGGAAATTATTTCTTTGCCGGGGTGTTCACAAGCCCATAGCTAAGCCAGTCGGCATAAATTTTCTGGGCAAGCTGAAGTGCACTCTGGTCAACATAATTCGGGTCAGTTACGCTTACATCGGCATTCCATATGGGCCCTGTGGTGTTTTTAACATTGTACAGAAGGGCTTTCAGGTTGACTGTAGAGGTAGTGGTCCAGTAACCCCCGGTATAGCCACCGTAAAATCCTCCTCCCCATCCCCAGCCTCCGGCATACCCGCCGTAATAGGTAGGCGGAGTATAATCGAGTTCTTTATTCGTACCGGTATATTTGAAAATAAGAACGGCGTCGGCTCCCAGGCTGTCAATCTTGGCCCGCACCTGGTCAATGGTGTAGGTTTTATTCGGGTTAAGAAAATCAAGCGAACCCAGGCTTTTCAAGCCCATCTGGTTGAAGTATGAACTCATAGACTGTTCAAAAGGCTTTACATATTCAAGCTTGGCAAACATAGGCACAATAACAACCCTGGTGATCTTTGAGTGATCGTTGGGGTCATGCCATGTGGTAAGACTGATTGGCGAAGCGCAGGCAAACAGCAGAACCAGTGCAAGCATACTGAGAATGCCGGAAGAAAATCTGATCTTTTTCATGGGTATCGATTATTAAAGGTTGATATTATTCTTTATAGAAAGTGTTCAGAGCGCCAAAATAATATTCATCCCAGCCGTCGGCAAAGTCAGCGTAATCGGCATCGGGAATGTTAACATGCCTCAGTTCTGCGGATGTGCCTTTACCCTCGGGATGAAGGATGATGGTTACAACCGACTCTTCGTCCTGCCCGTCAAAATACCACTGCTGAATGATCTTTTTATCCTGTTCGAATTCAAGATTTTTTCCCACTATGCTTCCGTCCCAAAGTGAAAATTCAGAACCAGGTTCCGTTGACATTTCGGCCGGCTCGCCTGTCCAGAGCTGAAGGGTAACCGGATTGGTGAGTGCGGCAAACACTTCATGGGGCGGGGCGGGGATATGATAATATTTTTTAAAATCTTTCATACAATGCTGGGTTTACGGTTCAAAACGGGTTCAATTACTCAAAGATACTCAATTTCTTTCAGAATAGCATAAATTTCCTCTAAGGACCCTGCAGTCACAAGGCGTGTGCGGTAAGGCTTAAACCCGGCAATTCCCTTAAAATATCCGCTGTAGCTTCGGCGCATTTCAAATACCGTGGCACGTTCACCTTTGTATAAAAATGATTTTTCAAGGTGCAGGCGTACTATTTTCAACCTTTCGCTAACGGATGGGGGAGATGGTACCTCTGCATGCTCAAGGTAATACTTCACTTCACTGAATATCCAGGGATTTCCTACTGCAGCCCTCCCTATAAGGATGCCGTCGACACCGTAACGATCTTTCATCTCTTTTGCAACGACTGCGGATGTGATATCCCCGTTCCCGAAAACCGGGATCTTCATCCGCTGATTGTTTTTCACTTCGCCGATCAGTGTCCAGTCAGCCTGTCCGCCGTAAAGCTGAACCCTGGTGCGGCCATGTATACTGATCGCCTGTATCCCTGCATCCTGGAGGCGCTCGGCAATATCAACAATCTCAAGATGTTTTTCATCCCATCCCAGGCGGGTCTTGGCTGTCACCGGCAGGCTGGTCGATTTCACAACTGCCCCGGCCATGGCAATCATCTTCGGGATGTCCTGGAGCAAGGCAGCGCCTCCCCCTTTCATGACGATCTTTCGCACAGGACAACCGAAATTCAGATCGATGAAATCAGGATTGGCCTGTTCAGCGGCTTCAGCAGCCTTCATCATCGATTCAATACCGGCTCCGAAGATCTGTATTCCGATGGGCCGTTCGCCGGGTTCGAACTGCATCTTTATCCGGCTTTTCCAGGCATCGCGTATCAGCCCTTCAGCTGCCACGAACTCGGTAACCAGCACATCCGCCCCCATATCCCGGCAGATAGAACGAAACGGCGAATCCGTCACATCTTCCATGGGAGCCAGGATCACAGGAAATTCCCCGACCTCAATCTTGCCTATCCTGATCAAAATTCCTTATTTTAGCGCAAAATTAGCAATTCAGGAACATCTGATGAAACAAGCTTTTTTAGGTACCCTTACTCCATTCAGCAGGCTGGTCTTTGCCATAACCCTCACCTTCTCATGTTTCATCATCGTATTCTTCCTGGCCCTGCTGGTTGCCATGCCCATGTTTCACCTCGACATGGCCGGTATCCTTGCATTGCTCTCCCAGAGCGGAAACCCCAAAGCCCTCAACCTTCTCAGGTATTTCCAGGTGACCCAGTCAATCGGGCTTTTCATCATCCCGCCTTTGCTGATAGGCTTTTTATATGAACGTAGCGCCTGGACTTACCTCTGCGCGAAACATACCGGAAACACCGGGCTTTACCTTGTGGTGCTCCTGCTGATGTTTGTTTCACTTCCCTTCATCAACTGGATAATAGACCTGAACCAAATGATGAAACTCCCTGCATTCATGAAGGGAGTCGAGGACTGGATGATGAGCGCCGAGGAACAGGCAAATAAGCTTACTGAGACTTTCCTTGCCGGCAGGTCATTCACGAATTTCCTCTTCAACCTCTTTATGATCGCCGTCCTTCCTGCAGTAGGGGAGGAATTCATGTTCAGGGGGTTGCTACAGAAATTGTTCAGCGGCATTTTTAAAAATGCACATATTGCCATCATCTTTACCGGCTTCCTCTTTGGTGCAATGCATATGCAGTTTTATGGCATACTTCCCAGGATGCTTCTCGGTATGATCTTCGGATACCTGTTTTACTGGAGCGGCTCGATCTGGCTGCCGGTATTCGCCCATTTCGTCAACAACAGCGCGGCTGTGATCATATCATACCTGGCCAACCTCGGCCTGATCAGCCAGAAGTACCAGGATTTCGGAAACACAAGCAATGCTTTCTTCATTATCCTGAGCCTGCTGGTCTCAATATCGTGCATGTTCATGATCTACCGCCGCAAACCCGTTTTTTAACCAGCCGTTAAAGCCATGGTTACGAAGAAATCCAATCAGCAAACAACAATACATAAGAAAGACCCGAAAAAGATCGCGAAGGAGGCTCCGAAAGGCAAGGCCGGGGGTTCCCTAAAGAAAGCCGGTGTAAAGACGGAGACTTTTTTCGAAAAAGCTGAAACCTACCTTTCGCCCAGGCTGAATAAGGTCCTTCTTACAAGCCTCTGTTTGACGCTGCTTTTCAGCCTGCTGCTGTTCGACATCAGGTTTTCCATTGCAGGGGATGATTCGAGTTATGTTGAAAGGGCGTACGATTTCATCAAACACTTCACTTACCCCGGGTTCAGCGGCCCGCTGTATCCCATTGTCCTTAGTCCTTTGGTGGGCCTGTTCGGGATTCATGCGATCCCTCTGAAAAGCCTGTCTTTACTGTTTATACTCGGATGCATATATTTTCTTTTCAGGGCATACCGGAACAGGATCCCTGCCCTGCTGCTGACGTCGGTGCTTGCATTACTTTCGGTAAACTCCTTTATGTTGTATTTTGCAAGCCAGACATACAGCGAAGGCTTTTTCCTGTTCCTGCAGGCTTTGGTTGCCCTTGTGTTCTTTACATTTTTTGTCGACCGGGAAGAAAGCAGCTCCTTCAAGCCACTGCTGCAGAGAAACCTGCTTTTAGCTGTTTGTGTGCTGGTTCTCGGACTCAGCAGGACCATTGGGTTTACGGCTGCTCTGGCCTTCATAGTATATTTTGCATTGAAGGGGCAGTGGAAAAATATATTATTCCTTACAGGCAGTTTTATTGTTGTTTTCATGGCCTTCCAGGGAGTTAAGATGATGCTCTGGGGAAGCGGGGAAGTTCATTTTACGGGGCAGTTTGAAAATATGGTTGCGAAGAATTACTATAACCTGGCAGGGGGAAGGGAGGATTTTGCAGGCTTTGTGAACCGTCTCATCGAGAATTCGAACTACTATTTTTCTGATTGCCTGTATACTATTTTCGGATTGCGTGCGGTTGGCGAATACAATACCCTTTACCCCTTGCTTGCTGTAATTATATGGTTGATGCTGATTGCAGCCACCGTGTTTTCATTCAGGAAAAACAAGTACCTGTTGTTTACTGGCATTTACCTGCTCATACTTGTTTTCGCCACCTTCCTGCTCACCCAGACGGTATGGAGGCAAAGCCGATTAATTGTCGCCATCTACCCGATGATCGTGCTCATGATATTTTCGCTTGTTTACTACATTCTCAGCCTCAGGCAACTAAAAGGCTTCCAGTTTGTATTTCCCCTGCTTGTGATCATATTGCTTGGGTTTACCCTGAAGGTTTCATTTGTAAATATTCAGGAAGCCAGGAAGATCAGCAGCAAGTATTACGGACTGACCCCCGACTGGGAGAACTATTGCAGGGCGAGTGAATGGACAGCCGTCAATCTCCCGGCTGGCAGCTGTGTTGCCTGTCGTAAGCCTTCAATCTCTTTTATTTATGGGGACGGAAAGCGCTACTTCGGGATCACCCGTATACCTGTTTCCCCCGGGAATGAAATGCTCACAATTGAAATGCAGCAAAAGAACCGTTACCTTTTCATCAATCCGGCCTCCATCGAAAACAAGACATTGCCAGATTACCTTTTCAATACCTTTAAATCGGGACTGGCCGGCTACGGGATGATCAACGAGAACAATTACCTTACCATACCGTTCTATATGATAAAGATTCCCGATACGGCAAAAGCCAGGGTGTTCGCAGAGATGAGGCGCCTTGGGATACCGGGAACCGAACATCCGGATACAGTGAAAACATGGATTAAAAACCCCGTTTCGGTGATCAGTATCATATATCCCGATTCCCTGGTCGGTTTTCTCAGGAAAGCCGGTGTGACCCATGTGATCAGGGCCAGCCTGAGGGCCGATGCGAAGGAAAAGAACGGCTATACCAATAATACTGTCGAACGGTTCTTCGATTACATCCAGTTCAAGTACCCCGGCTTTGCCACAAAAGTTGTTCAGATCGGGTCAGACGATAACGAACCGGCTGCAGTTTACGAGTTGAAATACCCTTAATCACTCCCGGTAAATTCCCCGCCCCTCTGGGGCGGAGCGCGGGTCCAGGGCTCTGCCCCGGGGATAATACAGATTTATTTACTGAGGAAGGTAATATGCGCTTGCATTGTTGTGAGTAAATAAATTACTCTTTTTCGGGGGCATTCTGCAAGGCTTTCATAAATCCATCTCTGAATACAAGCCCCACCGGAATCATTTTCCCTTCTATGCTTACCCTGTTCCCTTCAATGAACCTGATCTTCCTTATCGGGACGATGAATGATTTATGAACCCTGATGAAGAGTTCAGGAGGCAGTTGTTCGATAATATTTTTAACCGTTTCATGAACCACAAGGCATTTATCGGTGGTAAACACTTTGATATAATCACCCGTTGCTTCGAAGTAATGGATATCAGGAAAATTTACTTTATACACTTTTTTATCGGCTCGGAGGATGATGAAGCCAGGTGATTCCTGCTGGATTGCCGGTTGAGGGGAGGTTTTGGACAGTATGACATTCATCCGGTCGAAGGCTTTATTCACGGCCTTCAGGAAACGTTCGAATGAAAAAGGCTTGACAAGGTAATCGACAGCATCAGCTTCGAAGCCTTCCGCTGCAAATTCGGGGTAGGCTGTCGTGAAGATCACCATGGGCGGATGGCTGAGTGATTTCAGAAAGCTTAAACCCGATATCACAGGCAGGTTGATGTCAAGAAAGATCAGGTCGATAGGGCTGGTTCTGAGAAGGGAGGAAGCTGTTAGAGCTTCACCGCAGATCCCTGCAAGTTCAAGCTCGGGAGTACTGCCGATATATTTTGACAGTACATCCTGCGAAAGGGGTTCATCTTCAATGACCAGGCAGAGCAGTTTTTTCATGAAGGGGGACTTCGAGGTTTACAATAAATCGATCATTTTCTCTTGAAATTTTCAGAGTATGGGTACCGGGGTACAGCAGTTCAAGGCGGTTGCGAAGGTTTACAAGACCTATTCCCCGGCCCTTGCGGGCTCCCTCATCCGCAGTCGTTCCAATATTATTTTCAAAACAGGCCTGCAAAGTATGGCCTGAAATTCTGAAATGGATTCTGGTGTATACCATACCGGTGGATCCTTTTATGCCGTGCTTGAAGCAGTTCTCGATGAGAGAGAGAAAAAGGAGGGGAGCTACCTGCAGGTTTGCTGTGTTTTCGGGCAGGCTGATTTCGATCTCGGCCTCTTTGCCCGAACGGAGTTTCTGAAGTTCCACATAGTCGTTCATGGCTGAGAGTTCGTTCGAAAGATCGGCAAGGGGCGCTGAGGTTTCGTAGAGGACATACCTCAGAAAGTCACTCAGCCTGAGCACGACTTCGGGTGCCCTCGAGGAGTTCTGAAGCACCAGTGAATAAATACCCGCGAGGCTGTTGAAGAGAAAGTGCGGGTTGACCTGGTTTTTAAGGGCTTCGAGACGGGTTTCGGCGTTTTCCTTTTCGAGTTTTGCCAGTTCGTTCCGGGTTTCCATCAGCATGAACCAGCCTTTGGAAAGTTTCAGCAGTGTTGTGATCCCTGTAAAGACCAGAGCAAATTTTATAAGGTCGCTGAATTCGTAATAGGAGATGAAGTAGTAGCCAGGCAATATGACATCGGTGAGTTTTGAGAAAGTAAGGATGTTAAGTTCTGCGGTTGCCATGATAAGCAGCAACAATGACAGGGAGTAAATGATATACCACTGCCGGCTGAGGAAACGGGGGATGAGAACGAGGAGGTTGAGGTAAATACACGGAAGTAAAGTGGCAATAAAAATCAAGGCATAGATTATGTCTATTTTCTGAATTCCGGCTGCCGGTGCAAAGATCCTGAGCAGGACGTAAAACCCCATCAGCCAGAAGGAAATATGCTGCACCCAGCGGTTCTTTATCACGTTTTTCATCACGTTCTTCATCACGTTTTTCCTCACGATCTTCCTCACGATCTTCCTCACGATCTTCTCTTACGACCTTCTTTTCAACACAAAGGTATAATCATTCTTGTCTTCCTTAAACGCTGCAGGGTCATTCCCGTATTTTTCGATAAATTTCTGCAGATCGGCAGTGGGAGCGGTAAGTATGACCTGGAAGTTGTCAGGGTCATTTTTGTCAAGGTCATAAGGGATCTTTTCATGTGCGATTCGTATCCTGTTTTCCTTAAAGAGTTTCATCAGCCATTCCTCATTATACCATTTGATGCTGATCTGGTCTTTTGCCAGTTCAACCCTGGCAAGTGTATGTGCCGGCACCAGGTGCATCGCAGCAAGGTCGGAGCCTTCAACATCAGGCAGGTAAAAGTCAAGATACAGATGGTTATTTACCTTGAACAGATGCGCAAGGAACTTCGAAATGCCTTTTTTATCAGTGTAAACAATGTCGTAGCTGTTCATTGCCTTTTCGTCTTTGAACAGGCCTGCAAAGGCCTTGTGCTGCTTAATTTCCCAGCTTGTAGAGTCGTTGCCCCACCAGTTGCCGATAAGTTCGGATTTGAAAATAACATCCTTGTCATTATAAAAAGGATGCAGAGATTTCACCAGGCAGCTGCTCAGGGTGATTGCGATCATTGCGATCAGTATTATCAGTTTTGTTTTCATGGCTTATTGTTATTTTGATGCAAAGATGAGACGGCGTGGTCTGTCAAACGAAATTTTTTCGACAAACATAAGCTGAACTTCGACAAACATATTCCTGAAGGAGAATTTTATAGTGTTCATGTACATACATATCTGCATATCATGTTATATTTGTTTTATGAACAGCATTTTCGAACAGCTTCCGGGCAGCAATCTTTGCCCTTTCGATATTTTCCTGCTTGCTCTGTATGCCGCTACAGGACTGGGAATCGGATTGTATGCTTCACGCCGTAAAACCGATTCGGATTTCATGATTGCAGGGAGGAAGATCGGTATCGTGGGTTTCGTCACTTCGGTGGTTGCAAGTTACATCGGAGGCGCAGCGCTTGTTGCTTATTCTGCCTACGTTTATCGTTTTGGCATCTCGGCTTTCGCAGTGTTCATCGGCACTGCCATCGGCTTCCTGGTTTTCATCCCCTATGGGATCAAGCTTCGAAAATTCAGCGGAGAGAAACAATTCTTCACCCTTTCCGATTGGTTTTATTTCAAGTTCAACAAAGCGACCGGACTGTTCTCGGCCATCATACTCCTGCTGGTCTATTCAGGCATGCTGCTGAACCAGTTCATCGCCGGTAGCAGTCTGCTGGCCCAGATCAGCGGATGGTCCTATGAAACCGGACTTCTGCTGAGCGCGGCACTCATTGTTACATACCTGCTCGCAGGCGGATTCCGCTCCGTCATCCGCACCGATATATTCCAGTATTTCGTTCTGCTGGTCATCATCATTCTCATCGCATCGGTCATCTTCCAGGATAAACGCGACTTTGCAATGGAGCTGGTCGATTTTTCGCGGATGAACCTGGGCATGACCATCGCCTTTACTGCTTTCGGGGTGTTCATCATATTTCAGAGCGCCGAATACTGGCAACGAGTTTACGGGGCCGGCTCCGACCGCATCGTCCGCAACGGGTTCATACTTTCGGCTATATTCACAGTCATCACGGGAATAGCCATCACCATGGTGGGGCTTGCTGCACACAGCCATCTTGAAGGCATTGAAGCCAAAGATGCCTTTGCCAAAGGGCTCACACTTCTGCTGCCGAGGAAACTTCTGGGAGCCTCGCTCATCATGGTGTTTGCGGCGATCATGAGCGCTGCCGACACCCAGATATTCGTTCTGGCTTCCTCCGTCGCTGTAGACTGGTACGACAAACTCTCGGGCCGCAGATCTGACGACAAGCGCCGCATGCTGATCACCCGCCTGGGGATCATTGGATTTACTGCACTCAGCTGCCTGGGCGCGTTTTTCCTGCGCGACCTCGTTGCCGTGATCATTTTCATCACCGGGATAGGCTTCACCATCATCCCTGCATCCGTCGCTTCCTTCCACTGGAAGATCTCGAGCCGGGCTGCCCTCTCAAGCTTTGTCAGCGGAATTACGTATGTGTTTGTGCTCATTGTGGTTGCTCTCTTCCAGGGCAATCCGAAAGAGTTCTTCAAAGACAATGCCGACCTCACCATTCTTTCCATCGTAGTTTCGGCCCTGACCTTGTTTTTTGTTAATTTGCTTCCCCAAAAGAAGGTCTCATGAAGAGGTGGTTTACCCTGATCACGCTGGTTGTTTTCCTTTTCGCTTCGCGGATGGCATCCTCCCAGACTGATACGACTCTCCATAAAAAGGAAAAACGGAAAAAAGGCTGGACTTTCGGGGCTTTGCCAGTGATTGCATATGATGCTGACCAGGGGCTTCAGCTGGGCGCATTGGGCCAGTTGTTCGATTACGGCGATGGATCGATCTATCCCGATTACAGGCATACCATTTATGCCGAGGTCTCTTTCTTTACCAGGGGAAGCGCGGTATTCCAGGTGTTTTACGATTCAAAATACCTGATCCCGGGCCATATCCGCTTTACAGGAGATATCACCTATATGCCCGAGAGGGCTCTCGACTTTTACGGTTTCAACGGGTATGAGGCCAATTACGTCTCATCGGTGCAAAACAAGAATGATCCTGATTATATCTCGAGGGTCTATTACCGCTGCCAGAGAAGGCTGTTCAGGATATTGGCCGACTTCCAGGGGCCCCTGTTCACCCAGAAATTCCGATGGCTGGCCGGGGTGAATTTTTTCGATGTAAGGATGGCTACGGTGGATATCAGCAAGATCAATGCCGGCAAGAGTGAAAGCAACCAGCTTCCCGATACCTCCCTGCTATGGGATAATTACGTAAAATACGGATTGCTGAATCCTGCAGAGGTGAACGGAGGTTCCCTCACCTTTCTCAAACTCGGACTGATCTATGATACCCGCGATAATGAGGCGGCCCCGAACAGAGGGATCTGGTCGGAAGTCCTCGTGATGCTTGCGCCGACCTTTCTTGGAAACAGTCCGTATGCGTTCGTGAAACTCGCAATCACTCACCGGCAGTTCATTTCAATTGTAAAAAAATATCTTGTATTTGCTTACCGCCTGAATTACCAGGGGACTATCGGGGGGACCTCACCTTACTATATCGACCCCTATATGTTTTCCTCCTGGTCTTTGTCGACCAAACCCGACGGACTGGGCGGTGCCCGGACCCTCAGGGGAGTGCTGCGCGACAGGGTGGTTGGTGACGGTGTGGCGCTGGGCAACATCGAACTCCGCTGGAAATTCTGGAGAACTCATTTCCTGAAACAAAACCTTTATTTTGGACTTGTCGGGTTCCTGGATGGCGGGATGGTGGTGCAGAACAGGAAAGTTTATAAAGACCTTGTCCCTGCAAACCTTCAGTCGTTTTACTTCAATGCAGCCTCCGACGGGATGCACTTCTCCTCAGGACTCGGCCTCCGTGCAGCACTCAACGAAAATTTCATGCTAACAGTCGATTACGGTTTCGCCCTGAACCCCCAGGATGGCAGCAGCGGACTGTATGTCGGGATAGGGCATATGTTTTAGGCACTAGGCATTAGGCACTAGGCAATAGATTTTAAGTGTTCCTTAACCCTTAACCCCTAACCCCTAACCCCTAACCCCTAATTCCTAGTGCCTATTGCCTATTGCCTAATCTTTATAAACTATTTACATTTAAAATTGGAAACAGTCTAAATTAAAATTAACTTTGTTGGGATTATTCACATTTATAAAAACGAAGGTTATGAAATCAGGGAGATTACAAATAGCACTTTTATTGACACTGTTGTTTGGAGCAGGGATGATCGCAAAGGCACAGGATAAGAAAACAGCAGTTTCGAACGATCAGGCGTGGCTTCAGAAGTTTGTCGGCAAGTGGTCAGCAAACGTTACCACTACGGATGACAAGAAGCAATCCTTTACCATTATCGGACATTTGGATTTCAAACCTGTTGCCGACGGCGGCGGCGTTTACTGTACCGATTCATTTGATGACGCCAAACTGGGCAAATACAGGGGTTCTTATCTTATGGGGTATGATGTATATGAAAAAAAGCTGCATTTTTATGCAGTGACGAATAAGGGAGTTGCTCATGACCATGCCTGTACCTGGAAGTCAGCCGATCATTTCTACGCTGAGTTCAACGGGATTCGTGACGGAAAATCTTTTAAGGAGATGATTGACCTGGTTTTCAAGGATAAAAACACTCTTGAATATTCAGAAGTGGATTTTCTTGACGGCAATATCGTTGAAACAGATAAAGGGACATTCAAAAAGGCTCAGTAACTCAATTGGAATGCCTTCCGATTAAGCTTGCCGGAGGCATTTTCTATCACTAACTTTGCCGGGGATTGCTCACCCCGGCATTTTTTTATATAATAATGATAGAAGCGTTGAGGAAACCGGTTCTTTGGCTTGCAGCCCTGTTGTTGGGTATTTTCATGCTGGGCATGGTCTTCAGAAACCCCATGCTGAGGGAGGTCATCAATATGAAAGTAAACTCCTTCAATGCTTCATATAATGCCGATCTCAAAATCTCCCAGGCGAGGTTTCAGGGTGTTTCGACCATATTTCTGAAGGGTTTCACCCTTATGCCTGTCAACGGGGACTCCCTTCTCAGGATAGACACTCTTATTGTGTCTGTCAATGCATGGAAGCTTTTCGCAGGGCGGCTCAATATTACATCGATCGTCATGCACAGGCTTTTTCTCAATGTGAACAGGCATGACAGCTCGACCAATTATGATTTCCTGATCAGGCCGGGATCGGGGTTCCGGGATGCAGGATCCAGGATGCGGGATCCGGAATCCGTAAGCAGGAAAAAGGAAGCAGAGGATAAAAAATCAAGAGTAGATTATTCTGAAACTGCGAAAAACATCTTCAGATGGGTGTTTGACCGGATTCCCTGGGAAACTGATATCCGCGATATCGATATCAGGAGCAAGACTGATTTGCATGTTGTATCGGCACAGCTCGACCGCCTTGCAGTAAGGGACCGTGCTTTTTCAACGAACCTCTGGATTACCGAAGATTCCACGGTTTCGCACTGGAAGGTCGATGGAATAATCGATAACAGCAGGCGGTTTGTTGAAGCCACCCTCTCATCCGCCGACAAGAATAAAATAAAATTTCCTTATATTGGATTTAAATGGAATGCCGGACTCAGCTTTGATACCCTGAAATTCAGTCTTTCGGCCGGAAGTTATGGCAAGGGTGATGCCGGACTGAGAGGTGTGTTTGCATTCAAGGGACTTCAGGTTTACCATAAGCGGATTGCCCTGGACACTATCAGTATAAACCGGCTGGGGATGGAATATGGCATCAACTTCCTGCCCGATGCCATCGAGCTCGATGAGTCGACACTGGTGACGTTCAACGATCTTGAATTCCATCCGTATGTAAAGTACCGTCCGGCCCCTTCTGCTCAGCTTACGATCTCTTTGCATAAACCGGCGTTTCCAGCCCAGCAGCTGTTTTCCTCACTTCCAGAAGGTCTTTTCAGTAACCTCCAGGGCATCAGGACCTCGGGTGAACTTTCGTTTGATCTTGATTTCTTTGTGGATGTGGCGGCTCCCACTGACCTTACATTTGAAATGGACCTGAAACGCCTTCAGTTCCGGGTCCTATCATACGGTAACGGAGCCTTGCTGAAGCTCGACAGCTCATTCTTATATACTGCTTATGAGGATGACAAGCCAGTTCGGAGCTTTGAAGTGGGACCTGGAAACCCGGATTTCAGGAAACTCAGCCAGATCTCGCCATATCTGCAGTATGCCGTGATGACTTCCGAAGACGGGGGATTTTATCAGCACCGGGGTTTCCTGCCGGATGCCTTCAGGGAATCCATCGCCACGAACATCCAGGAAGGTAAGTTTGTCAGAGGTGGCAGCACCATCAGCATGCAGCTGGTAAAGAATGTCTTCCTGAGCAGGAAAAAAACCATCACCCGGAAGCTTGAGGAAGCCCTGATCGTCTGGCTTATCGAAAACCAGCAGCTATGCAGCAAAGACAGGATGTTTGAGGTATATCTGAACATCATAGAGTGGGGGCCCATGATATATGGAGCTAATGAAGCCTCCCGTTTCTATTTTAATAAGGACGCCTCGGATCTGACGCTCGCCGAAGCGATATTCATGGCTTCGGTCATTCCCCGGCCCAAAGCTTACAGGTTTACCTTTGATGAGAAGAACCACATCAGGTTCAGCATGGCTGAATTCTACAGGCTTGTTTCGGAAAAGATGCTTGCAAAAGGCTGGATCACTCAAAAGGATTTCGACCAGCTCCAGCCCGAAGTGGAACTCAAAGGGCAGGCGAAGGGGAGAAGGCAGGATAAATAAATTACGAGTTACGAGTTACGAATTACGATTTAAAATGGATGAATACATCCCAGTAACCCAGCTATCCACTATCCTGCATCCTGCATCCTGTATCCTTCATCCTGTATCCTTCATCCTGCATCCTGCATTCCATATCCCGCATCCAAATATTTATTACATTTACTACATCAAAATTGTTGCGTATGGACGAAATGTCATTTCAGCATTACCTCCTCGGGCTGTTTGCAGTGGCTAACAACGTAGCCGCCATTCCGCTTTATATAAGCATCATACAGGGAAGGACCGACAAGGAGCAGCATAAGATCTGTTTCACAGCTACCCTGGCGTCCTTTATTACTATGATCACTTCCTTATTTGCCGGGCTTGCAGTATTGAACTTTTTTCAGATCAGTATTCCAGCGTTCCGCATTGCGGGCGGACTGCTTTTACTCAATACCGGTTTTGGAATGATGAACTCAGTTAAAAAATCCATAGAACTCAGCGAACAATCACTCTCTAAAATTATTTCCACCGCCATCATCCCGATCGCCATCCCGATAACTACTGGCGCCGGCACCATGTCGACCATCATCCTGTTTGCCGAAAGCGCCCATAACCAGCCCTACCTGCATTTTTCACTGATGGGGGCAATAGCTGTGATGACTGGGATCATTTATGTTACATTTTATTACGCTCCCAGGATCGTGCATTATCTCGGTGCAACCGGCCTTGATGTGCTTACGAAAATTTTCGGACTGATCACTCTTGCACTTGGCATACAGTTTATCATTAACGGTATTGCCGGCGCATTTCCTAAGTTCATGTAAAAAGGATAAATATGAAGTACGAAGAACTGTTATTCACGGCCAATAAAAAGGCCCGAAAGATGGAAGACTTTGACCCTGCATATACAGGAAAGTACAAACATCATAAGGAAGCTGAAGAGGATCTGCAGAAGAACCTGAAAAAAATGGAAAAATTTCAGGACAAGCTGTATGCCGAAGGCAAGCAATCGCTGCTCATTATACTCCAGGCACTCGATGCTGCAGGGAAAGACGGTGCGATCAAACATGTGATGTCGGGGATTAATCCCCAGGGCTGCCGTGTCTCGTCATTCAAGGCCCCTTCGGTTTATGAACTTGACCATGATTTTCTATGGAGAGCACATTGGGAAATTCCTCCCAGGGGAAAGATCGGGATATTCAATCGTTCCTATTACGAGGAAGTCCTGGTTGTAAGAGTCCATCAGAATATCCTGAAAAATCAGAAAATTCCTGATCTGAAAGAGAAAATTGAGCAGGGACGCATTTGGGAAGACCGGTACGACGACATCAACAATTTTGAGCTGCATCTGGAGCGCAACGGGATGCAGGTACTGAAGTTCTTCCTGAATATCTCAAAGGACGAACAAAAACGTCGTTTTATGGAACGCATTGAAAATCCTGTGAAAAACTGGAAGCTTTCGCCCAACGACGTGAAGGAACGGCAGTACTGGAATGACTATATGAAAGTATATTTTAAAATGATGGAACATACTTCAACGAAATATGCACCATGGTACATCATCCCGGCAGATAACAAATGGTTTTCGCGTATCGCAATCGGAGAAATCGTTGCAGATAAGCTAAAAGAAATGCGTCCTGAATATCCAAAACTGAACGAAGAACAGAAACAGTCGCTGCAGTCGGCAAAAACCATCCTTGACCAGGAAAAATGATTAATTTCCAATATGCCGTCAATATGAAACCTAAGTTGCTCTTTTTGATCCTGCTTTCTATCATCAGCTCAAATCTTTATTCCCAGAATCCTGCCAAAACGGCAATGCCATTCCAGGTTGTTTATATGACTACTGCTGCCGTGATGCAGGACCTTCAGCTGAATAAAACGGCTTCCAGGTATTATGAAACCTCCCAGGACCTCATCTTCCTCGACGAGAACCTGGTTGGAGCTCTCAATGCCATTACCCCGGGGGTAGTGACCCCCGAGAACCTCGATTACATGAAATATATCAATTCGAGGGACCAGAAACCATACCGGGAAGTATGGGACCATAACGTATATATGAAATATACAGTTACTTTTACCGATGTGCGTCAATTGCTCACCGACCCCGCAGCTTTTGCTGACCTGAAGACCAGGCTTGGACAGGAATTCAACCGCCTCGATCCTACGGTTTTCATCAACGGAGAAGACCGCATCATGTTCATTCTTCGTCTGCCGAATTCCTTGTCAGGTTCTTTTTACAGGGCAATCCTTAGCAACGGTTCCCTCAGGATTGACGAAATATCAAACTGGAGAGATCAATAGAAGAAATTTATTGTTTAATCAAAAGAGAAAATCATGTCAATGATCCACCGTTTCGCACTGATCGCAGGAATCCTCTGGCTCCCCTTGCTTCTGACAGCCCAGAAGGAATCTCCACCGATCGATATTGGGAAGGAAAGCATGTACTTTCCCCACCATTATCAGAAATACAAACTTCAGACAGGCCTGGGCTTTTATTTTACCAAACTTCCGTATGACTGGGTTGAGAATGCACTGGAGGCTCCCCTGATCGACCTTCAGCTTACATTCGGTCTCCCGGCCGGTTTCTCGCTTGCAGGCAGTGTCAATACTGTCGTGGTTTCAAACCAGCTGACACTGGGGGCAAAATGGAATTACATTCACAGGAATTTTTCGTTCAATCTTGGATATGATCTTGGATATCAGCTTGGGATAATGAACATTGCAGGGTTTAAGAACACAGGAATGAGCTTGATCCATTATCCGAACCTTTCGATAGGTTTTAAAACTAAAACCCTCGCATTCACTTTTAAATCTGAAGCAGTCGTAATTGCCTGGGGACAAATGAAAACAGGGGAGGATCTTTTAACGCGGAATACGAATTTCTTTGATGGATTTACTGCTGCTATTTATATGGAGCAGCGGATCTTCAGGAAGAAAGTCCTTGTTATAGGCATTAAAGATAATTACCTGAAATACTACTGGCCTGCATGGATGGTCTTTTCAACTTTCGACCGTTATTATCATATTCCTGAACTTCATTTATTATGGGTGTTATGAGACGACAACTGGTAAATCTTATTTGCATTGTCTTGCTGATGGCAGGCTGCAATAAGTCAAAAGACCTGGCGGTGCCCTCGGCCGGCCCAAATTCGCTCCTTAATCAGGCCTACCCCTTGCCCGATGCTTCAAAACACCTTATTGATGGTGTTTATTCAGTAAATTCAGGGAACGAACTGTTCGGCGATCAGGTGGTGATCAAATTTGCGAGGAAAAACATGACCGTCATGTGCTCCGACGGGCATTACTGTGTAATTACCCTTGGCCAGCTCGATTCGGTGATCATGTTACAGGGATACTGGAGGTATTGTTATAATGATAATACCGGCTTGGTGAGCGCATATATCGCAAGGGATAAAGGAGGCCGGGATATTATGAAAGGTACTCCTAATCCTCAAACAATCATTATCCAGGGAGGTTACGGCTCAAAAGGAAATGAACTTGACAAATCCTTTCAGTTTTCTTTCCAGAGACCAATATCATCCGCAGTCCTGAACAAGCATTTTTCAATACTCGCGCACAGGTCTGGAGGAAGAACTTCTGACCATCTGCCGGTATCTGAGAACAGCATCGCCATGATCAATTTCACCGAAGGGCTTGGATCCACAGGGATTGAGGTTGACGTTCAACTTACGAAAGACGGCATCCCGGTGTTATACCATGATGCCGATCTCAACATCCGCCTTACTCAGAAAGGTCCGATCTCAGGACCGATCAAGGATTTCACATATATCCAGCTGTATTACCTGGTGCGCCTTATACACGGGGAGCGTATTCCTACCCTGAGAGAAGCGCTGTTGTTTACTGTTGACAGCACCCTTCTTACCGATGTATACCTTGATATGAAGGAAAAGGTCCCGACCATGAGCGCGGTTATCCCCATACAGAAAGAGATGCTGCAAAGAGCTAAAGATAAAGGCAGGGAGCTGAATATTTACATTGGGATACCAAGCCAGGATGGGATGGACGATTTCATGAACCAACCGGGATACACTGATATTCCTTCTCTTTGTGAATTGACTACCGATGACGTGGTGAAACTGAATTCCAGGGTATGGGCGCCCCGGTGGACCCAGGGAACCCAGGATGCATCGGTTGCCCAGATGCACTCTCAGGGCCGGCTGGCCTGGACCTGGACGCTTGATGATGTAAGATGGATACAGGAGTTCATAAACAACGGACAGTTCGACGGAATCCTCACCAACTATCCATTTATTGTAGGGTATTATCATTATATGAGGGAGAATTAGATATGAAGAAAACGTTGATATTATTCCCGGTTTTTTTCCTGGCGGCGTTGATCGCGCAGGGCCAGATTAGTGAAAGGATGCAGGATG
>SESA01000198.1_pt1 | contig 42157 bp, 30 predicted proteins | sample 3171451 | NCBI WGS metagenome assembly SESA01 (sample SAMN06051862, study PRJNA518727) | freshwater metagenome | biome: subpolar coniferous forest; feature: holomictic lake; material: water; isolation source: holomictic Lake 227, 8 m depth | place: Canada: near Kenora, Ontario | collected...
GGATTGGGGGTTGGGGGTTGGGGATTGGGGGTTGGGGATTGGTTGTTGGTTGTTGGTTGCTGTTTGTTGGTGATTGGTGACACGTTCCTCGTTCCTCGTTTCTCGCGATACGTGATACGTGCTCCAGTTCTTCATCCTGAAGGAACCTATCTGCAACCCGGTGTATCCTGGGATTGATTTTTTCTATGTCAATCCCGGCACGTCCCACCTTATTCAATATTACTGCTGCATAATCCTGTGTATGGGAAAATGAAATATCTCCCTTAAATCCCCTGAGAGATGGTCTGCCATGCATGTCATAATCGACTTTCACCTCGTCAAAAGAAAGCATCTGCCTGAGCAAAGCCCGGCAGGCATACCATTGTTTCCGCCTCGATTCATTTTTGAAGGTCCTGACCACTTTCTCGTCCTCTTCAACGGCAGAGGCAAGGGTGCTGAGCGCAGTTTCATCTTCGGTAATTTGCCAGACACCGATTGCTCCGTTTGGCCTGTTTCGTCCTAATATCAATGGCATGATAGTGGAGGTGGGGATTTCTGTTTTATAAGTTTTGTCATGATCTGCATCAAAAGTAATACATATTACCGGGAATTGGAAATGGGAGTGCGGGCAGATGGAGGATGCAGGATGCAGGATGCAGGATGCAGGATACAGGATGCTGGATGCAGGATGCAGGATGCTGGATGCTGGATGCTGGATGCAGGATGCAGGATAAGTGGATATCATGGATCCTGCATCTTGCATCCTGTAGTTCGAAATTCGAAATTCGCAATTCGTAACTCGTAACTCGTAAATATTTTTTTCCTACCTTTGCACCCAAATTTTAACCTGACTCATATGCATAAAATCATGTTGGAAAACAATGCAAAATTCAAAGTGGCAGATATTTCCCTGGCCGAATGGGGTCGTAAGGAAATTGAGATAGCCGAGAAAGAAATGCCTGGCCTGATGTCGATCAGGAAACAGTATTCTGCCGAAAAACCTTTGAAAGGGGCAAGAATCAGTGGTTCTTTGCATATGACCATACAAACTGCTGTACTTATTGAAACCCTGGTCGAACTGGGCGCTGAAGTCCGCTGGGCCTCCTGCAACATTTTTTCAACCCAGGATCATGCAGCTGCAGCCATTGCTGCCAAAAATATTCCTGTGTTTGCATGGAAGGGTGAAAGTCTTGAAGAATACTGGTGGTGCACCTTTATGGCATTGACATTTGAAGGCAGTAAAGGCCCGAACCTTATTGTTGATGATGGAGGTGACGCTACTCTTATGATCCATAAGGGATTCGATGCCGAGAAACATCCGGAGATCCTTAAAGCTCCTGTAAACAGCCAGGAAGAGAAGGCCTTTTTGAAACAGCTTCAGGCTGTTTATGTTGAGAACAATCATCATTGGCATAATGTTGTAAAAGAGTGGAAAGGAGTTTCGGAAGAAACAACTACTGGCGTGCACAGGCTTTACCAGATGAAGGAAAGGGGTGAACTGCTTGTACCTGCAATTAATGTCAACGATTCTGTTACAAAATCAAAGTTCGACAATCTTTATGGTTGCCGCGAATCTCTTGCCGATGGCATCAAGCGTGCAACCGATGTGATGATTGCAGGCAAGGTTGTCGTGGTTTTAGGTTATGGAGATGTTGGTAAAGGTTGTGCCCGTTCGATGAAGTCATATGGTGCCCGTGTGATAGTTACCGAAATTGATCCTATCTGTGCACTTCAGGCTGCAATGGAAGGCTTCGAGGTCTCAACGATCGATGAGGCACTGAAAGAGGGGAACATTTATGTGACAACTACAGGCAACAAAGATGTGATCACAGCTGACCATCTTTCGAAAATGAAAGATGAGGCTATTGTATGTAATATAGGACATTTTGATAATGAGATCCAGGTAGAACAGCTTAACAACTGGCCTGGAATAAACATTGTGAATATCAAGCCCCAGGTCGACAAATATATTTATCCCGACGGTAAATGCATCTACCTGCTGGCCGAAGGCAGGCTGGTGAACCTTGGCTGTGCAACAGGTCATCCTTCGTTTGTTATGTCCAATTCGTTTACAAACCAGACCCTGGCCCAGCTCGACCTGTGGAAAAACACATACGAGGTTGGTGTTTACCGGCTTCCGAAAAAACTTGATGAAGAAGTGGCCCGTTTACACCTTGACCAGTTGGGAGTGAAACTTACCAGGCTCACTGATGAACAGGCTGAGTACATCAGCGTTCCCAAAGACGGCCCGTATAAGCCTGAACATTACAGGTATTAGGGATTAGGGATTAGGGATTAGGGATTAGGGATTGGAGATAAACTAATCCCTAACCCCCAAACCCCAACCCCTAATTCGATATGTAAAGATAGGTTCCGTCGTAGTTTGTACGATATTGTTTAAGAGCCCATTGGGATGGCCCCTGGAATGGCGAACCATCAAGTAATATATACTTCGATTTACATTTGGGACAATTGCAGGTAATCCCCGAAACCTCAATCCTGACCTGGGAACTGTCGGCTGTGGGATCGTAAGCACATGCCCGCTCAAAAGCCATGAATTCGTTTTCGGTTTTCCTGTAGATTATTATTCCTTTATATCCCCCTGTAACAGCGACAGAACCGCCTATATGGTTCAGCTCGATATACTGAGTTGAATTGGGTGTTATGAAAAAATTTACTAACACATAAGGGATCTCAGGCCTTTGAGTGTCCTCTGTCTTGCTGCAGGAAATTACAATAAAAGCAAAAAAGAAGGGTAAGATGACTGCAGGTTTCACAAATCTTTTCATAGTCCTGTTCCCGGATATATCATTTTAACGTAAGAATCGTTCAATTCTTGTGCAAGATAAAATTTAATTCTTCCGGTTTAAAAAATGTTAGGTCTGTACTCAGTTCCGGTTAATTTTGTATCTTCGTGCATCAGTTTTCACCAGATTGATCATCTAAGCTATTTTTAAATGCTGAAACACAAGCTTAAACGCTTGATTATGTTGATGTTGATTCTAGCCCTTAGCATATCGTGGGCTTCGGGGCAGGAACACAGGGTAAATCAGAAAAAAATAAACAAGGAAAGGGCCAGAAAACAGAAGAAAGCAGAGAAGGAATACCACGACGCAGTAAAGCGGCATAAAAAGATTCAATCCAAGAATACCAGAGGGATGATGCGTCAAAGCAGGAAAGAATCAGGCTCCCTTACTCCTGTTAAGCGCTGATAGGATTTTCAAAGCTGAAATATTCCACTTTGGCGATCATTGTCAACATGTTATCTATATAAGTTGATCCTAATTTAGAATGGGTATATATTTGTAGGACTTATTAAATATTTTGAATTTCATTTTAAATAATTATTACTTTTACCACCTTTTTAAGCGCATCATAATCTAACATAAAATTGTATGGTATGTTAAGAAATTTACTATTAACTCTTGCGTTCGTACTGACAACAAGTTTGTTGGTATTCTCACAAACCGGATCAGGGACCCTCAAGGGGAAAATTGTTGACAAGGCTACGAAGGAACCTATTCCTTTTGCCAACATAGTCATTGAACTTGGAGGTGTCCAGGTGGGAGGGGCCACAACAGATTTTGATGGCAACTACCTCATCAAGCCCATCCCCGGAGGTAAAATCGACCTGAAAGCATCCTATGTTGGTTACAGGCCAATGCAGATGAAAGGCATCCAGATCATTGTGGACAAGATCACGTTCCAGGACCTGGAACTTGAGCAGACTGCCACCAACCTCCAGGAAGTACAGGTGGTCGATTACAAAGTTCCCCTGATCTCCAAAGACCAGACAACATCCGGAGGAACAGTCACCTCCGACGAAATTGCCAAAATGGCCAACCGTTCAGCCGAGGCTGTCGCCACCACAGTTGGAGGTGTGACCACGAATGCAAATGGTGACATTACCAGTATGCGTGGTGCCCGTTCATCAGGTACGGTTTACTATATTGACGGTATGCGCGTAACAGGTAGTAATGCACTTCCCCAGTCAGCCATCGAACAGGTGGAGGTTATCCTCGGAGGTACGCCGGCAGCCTATGGTGATGCGACAGGTGGTATCATCAGTGTTACTACAAGAGGTCCTTCAAAGGACTTCAACGGAGGTATTGATATGCAGACCTCCCAGTTTCTTGATGCGTTTGGATATAACCGTCTCGGTCTGAATTTTACAGGCCCTGTTTTTTCCAAGAAAGATACTGTTAAAGGAACCAAGACCCCTATCATGGGATTCTTCGTTGCAGGTGACTTCATCTACACAAAAGACGGAGCTCCGGCAGCTTATCCGAATTACAAGGTAAATGACAACATGCTTGACTTTCTGAAAACAAACCCTCTCAGGCAGTACGGACAGTCCCAGGGTGTTTTCTACAACAATGAATTCCTTACCTTCAACGATTTTGAGAAAACAAAAACAACCCTGAACAGCAGGGGGTATAACGTTAACATTTCGGGTAAACTCGATTTCAGGGTTTCCCGCAGTATCAACCTTTCATTTGGCGGTACTTTCTCCTATTTCAACAGTCATAACTTCGCATTCGGGCAAAGCCTGATGGACTGGGAAGGCAACTCAGCATCCCAGGGTTATACCTGGCGCGTCAATGCACGTTTCACCCAGCGTTTCCTCCAGGCCCAGGACAGCAAGTCGTTCATAAAGAACATGTACTATTCCATTGGTGCTGACTTTACCAGGAATTACGGCGAAACCCAGGACCCCACCCTTCAGAAGGAATTATTCAAGTATGGCTATGTAGGCAGTTTTCAAACCCACAGCATCCGCACCTATACCCCCCAGCTCGCATACGACAGTATTGCACGTAAATGGGCTCACCTTCAGAACAACACCCAGGATACTATCGTAATTTACAAACCTTCTGATATCAATCCCGAGTCATCTGCCTGGACTTCACAGTATTACGGTTTCTACGATAATCCTGCCGGCCATTATGATAATCTTGATAACATCATTTCCGGAAGAGGCCTTATCAATGGTATGCAGCCCCAGGGCGCTTATTCAATGTGGACTCCCACCGGTGTTAATAACACAGGCTATAACAAGAACACCAGCGATCAGATTGCAGTGAACGCTTCTTTTGCCGCTGACCTTGGCAACCATGAAATTCAGATTGGTTTGCAGTATCAGCAGAGAACATCACGATTTATCGGGTATAACGGTGTAAGCCTCTGGCCGCTTATGCGGGGTCTGACCAACTTCCAGCTTACACAGCTTGACAAATCGAATCCCCAGCTTGTTTACAGGGACGGAGTATTTATGGATACTATTAACTATTTCCGTAAATACGACCAGCCTGCTCAGAGAAACTTTGACATTAACCTTCGTAAGAAACTCGGCCTTCCTGTTGACGGAACCGACCTTATCGATATTTATTCCTATGATTTTGCCAATAACTCGATCAATTACTATGACAACCAGATGAAGCTCCATACAACAACTGCAGGCTCTTCGATCTTCTCTATCGATATGTTCAGCGCTGATGAATTGTTAAATAATGGCGCCCCTCTCGTAGGATATTATGGGTATGATTACACAGGCAACAAATTATCAGGCCAGCCGGCTTTTGACGATTTCTTTACCGCCACTGACGCCAATGGCAACTTCACCCGTCCGATCGGCGCTTACCGCCCGATTTACATGGCTGGTTATATCCAGGATAAATTTGCTTTCAAAGATCTGATCTTCAATATCGGAATCCGTGTTGACCGTTTCGATGCAAACCAGATGGTTCTTAAAGATCCTTACCTGTTCTACCCGGCTTACACCGTTTCTTCTCTTGGAAGCACCGCCCTTAAAGATGCGCTTGTTCCTTCAAGTATGGGCAGCGATTATGTTGTATATGTTGACGACCTGAACAATCCTACAAGTATTACCGGTTACCGTAGCGGAAACAACTGGTATACCAAAGACGGTACAGCTGTTACTGACCCGCGTATCATCGATCCGACCGGTGTTAAGCCCTTCCTGATCGATCCGGGTAACCAGGTCATTACAGGCGAAGTTTTCAAGCAGTATACCCCACAGACTAATGTAATGCCTCGTATCTCCTTCTCCTTCCCGATCTCCGACGACGCATTGTTCTATGCCCATTATGACATCCTCACACAGCGTCCAGCCCAGGGTGCAGTTCAGATCGAACCAATCAGGTATCTTTTCATTGCAACTACAGGGTCCAATGGTACAATCCGCAACCCGAACCTGAAACCTGAAAAGACCATCGACTATGAAATCGGCTTCCAGCAGAAAATCAATAACGCTTCCTCACTGAAACTTGCCGCCTTCTACCGTGAAATGCGCGACCAGATCCAGCAGTATCGTCTCTCGGGAGCTTATCCCAAAACGTATTATTCTTATAATAATATCGACTTTGGAACAGTTAAAGGTTTAACCCTTACCTATGACCTCCGCCGGACAGGCAACGCTCGTATTCGTTTCAACTACACCTTGCAGTTTGCAACAGGTACAGGTTCTGACAATGATGCAGCAGGTGGTATCATCCGTTCCGACCAGCCTAACCTGAGAACTCTTAACCCTCTCAGTTATGACCGCCGCCATCAGTTCAATATCAGTATTGACTACCGCTGGGGTTCGGGCAAGGACTATAACGGACCAGTCATCAACCGTAAGAAAAAAGGCAAGCCGCCGGTACAGTTCCTTTCTAATTTCGGAGGTAACTTAACCCTTACCGGTGGTTCAGGTACCCCGTATACCAAATCAAGCAGGATCCTTCCTTTCGGAGTGATGGGCCCCATCCAGGGTTCTATCAACGGCGCCCGCCTTCCATGGCAGTTCCTCCTGAACCTCCGCATCGACAAGGAGTTTGATTTTGCCCTTAACAAGAAAAAAACAGGTAGTCTTGATGTTTATCTCGAAATCAACAACCTGCTCAACACCAAAAACGTTACCTACGTTTACCCTGCAACAGGTTCTCCCAATGATGACGGATTCCTTACAGCCCCTGAATGGCAGACTGTCATCAACCAGCAGGTTGATCCCCAGGCATACAGGGACATGTATACTATTCAGATGCAGAGCCCTTATAATTACAGCAGCCCTCGTACAATCAGGCTTGGTTTAATGTTCAATTTCTAAACGAGGTAATTTAAGGTTAAAGAAGCGACGTATGAAAACAAATAATATAATTATGAAAAATATATTCCGAGTTTCAGTGATTGCACTTGGCTTTTTACTGGTAACCAATGCACTCATAGCACGTGAACAACCCGTGTTGCACCCTAAAAGCGGCCCGACGATAAAAGAAGCTGCAGCCGGTTGTACTCCCGGAGGTGGTTATAAATATCTTGACTTGAATAACGTAAGAACTATTATTCGTTCATATGGCAACGGCTGGTTTAATGACGGGGTTGCTTCATATGAAATACCGAAAGGTTCGAAGAAGATGTCAATGTACTCTTTTTCTCTCTGGATCGGTGGTATCGATATGAACAATAACCTGAAACTTGCTGCTTATAAATACGGACAGGGACCGACCATTCAGAATGCTCAAACGAATAACGATTTCTGGCCCGGCCCTCTCACTGTTGACGGTACCGCATCTATCACTGATGCAGTCTGCGCCAAGTATGACCAGTTGTATCCTATGACCCGTGCCGATGTAACAGCTTTCCTTGCATGGTGGGACGACCAGGCTTCATACCCCGAATATACCATTCCGAAAACGATAACAAACTGGCCGGGAAACGGTGATCCTTCAAAAGGACAAGCTCTTTATCTTGCTCCTTTCTTCGACAGAAATGGTGACGGGATTTATTCTCCCACCCAGGGTGACTATCCTTATTACGACCTCAACAATGATCTCTGCCCCAACAAACTGAAGCCCGGACAGCGCCAGGCAAGAGCACATATCCTCAATGGCGGACCCACCGATACGGCCGGTATCCTTGTCGACCAGGTTATCAAGGGTGACCAGACTCTCTGGAGTGTATACAATGACAAAGGAAATTATCATTCCGAAACCCAGGGAGCTCCGATCGGTATGGAGATTCGTGCACAGTATTTCGCCTTTGCAACCAACGACGAAATCAATAATATGACGTTTTATTCTTACGAACTTATCAACCGTTCAACCTATACCCTTTCAGGCACATACTTCTCACAGTGGGTAGACCCTGACCTGGGGTATGCAAATGATGACTATGTTGGCTGTGATGTTATGCGTGGCCTTGGTTATTGCTACAATGGCAAGCCCATCGACGGAACAGGACAGGTTGAAGCTTACGGAGCTCATCCACCGGCTGTAGGTGTTGACTTTTTCCAGGGTCCGTATCTTGATGCTGACGGGTATGACAACCCCTCATATAATGGCCCCGGCATTAAAGGACCTTCTTTCAGGAGCATGCCAAACCTTTGCGATATTGTAACATATAATAACCAGACTATAGATATGACCTGGGGCGCTCATGGTGAATTCTCGGGATCTGTGCTGGTAAAGGCAGAAGCCATTAATGGTATCAATTTCGGAGATGGTATTGTAGATAATGAACGTTTTGGAATGCGCCGTTTCGTTTACCATAACAATTCAGGTGTGCCCGATTATATGCAGGACCCTGCTTACGCTCCCCAGTATTATAATTATCTTAAGGGGATCTGGCGTGATAACACCAGGATGATCTATGGCGGAAACGGAAACCTCCAGGGTGGCGGTTACGGACCTACCTGCGATTTCATGTTCCCCGGGGATTCAGACCCCTGCCTTTGGGGGACTTACGGACTTGAACCCAACAGGCCCGGCACATGGACAGAAGCAACTGCAGGCAACAATCCATCCGACCGTCGTTTCATGCAGTCAGCCGGTGAATTTACCCTTCTCCCTGGCGCCTGTAACTATATCACTGTGGGTATTCCCTGGGCACGCAGTATCGCCGGCACAAATCTCGAATCAGTTGAATTACTCAGGCAGGTCGACGATAAATGCCAGACTTTGTTTGATAACTGTTTTGCCGTTCTTAACGGGCCCAATGCCCCGGATATGACCATTGAAGAACTCAACCAGGAACTGATCATTTACCTGACCAACCGCAAATCGAATGATGCCGGAAATAACTACCAGGAAAAATACCAGGAATATGATCCTACCATTCAGACTCCGACTACCTCGAAGGTTCGTTACGATTCGCTGTATCACTTTGAAGGTTACCAGATCTACCAGTTAAAGGATGCTACCGTTTCTGCTGCCGACCTCGATGATGCAACCAAGTCAAGACAGGTAGCCCAGTGTGATATCAAGAACGGGGTTACAAAACTCGTCGACTGGGTATATGACCCGAATCTCGGAGGTAATAAAGGACAGGTGATGGTCGATGGCACAGATCTCGGTGTCAAACATTCGTTTGTACTTAATACTGACCTTTTCTCACAGGGAGACCCTACCTTTATCAACCATAAGCAATACTATTACATGGTCATTGCTTACGCTTACAATAACTTCAAACAGTATAATCCGAATGACCCTGCAGGACTTGACGGACAGAAGACCCCGTACCTGAGGGGCCGTGGAAACATCAAACAGTACACAGCAATTCCTCATATACCGGTTGGGATCGTTTCCAATTCTTTCTATGGCGAAGGTCCTGAGATCACACGTATCCAGGGTCAGGGAAATGGCGGTATGATATTGAACCTTACCCAGAGCACTGTTGATTCTATCATGATGAAACCTCCTGCTGATTCTTTAACGAATACTTATGGCGGACCAGATTACCCTATTGCTTACAGGGCAAACTATTCTGTAGGCGCAGGACCTATCGGGGTCAAAGTGATCGATCCTCTTAATGTCATCAGCGGAAAATACATGGTCAAATTAGATTCCATGGTACCCGGACCATCAACAGGCAATCCATTCTATAATAAAAAGATCATGTTTGGAAAGTGGAGCGCAGTTGACCTTACCAATTTCAAAACGTTCCGTTCAGATACTTCAACAATTTATCCATATGAGTCCCTCTTTATCGAACTTGGTTTTGCTATTACCATCAACCAGGTGCCTTATCCCGGTGACTCAGTGAATGCCCAGGGTGTTGCATCGAATAACGGGATGCTATGGGCCCCGGCAGCCATCTACCAGGATAGTCTTACCAGGTGGCTCAGCGGGGTACCCGACAGCGATGTTCCTGCCTCACCATTGAACTGGATCAGGTCAGGCTCATATTCCACCACGAATGCCGCCCAGGTGAAGTATAATGACTATGATTATGACGGTTCACCAAAACGGCCATGGGACCCGAACAAAAACTTCGGAAAAATCCAGGTTCTTGATGTGCCATACACTATCAATGGAACTACAGTGACTGCAACGGGGGCAACATGGGCGCCGTATGTGCTTGCTGCTGCTGTTGAACAAACTGTTAATAAAAACGGGCCTGCTTATTCGCTGAAACAGAAAAGAGATTATTGTAAGCTAACCGATATTCCCAGCGTAGATATTGTATTTACTCCTGACAAATCAAAGTGGACTCGTTGTCCGGTTATTGAACTCTGTTCTGATACCAATTTGTCCCAGGGCCATGCCGAGCAGTTCTCCATCAGAAAAGCTCCTTCAGTCAATATTGAAGGCCAGGCCGGAGTTAGCAATGTTAACCCGACCCTGAATTCCAATTATATCAGTGCAACAGGTATGGGCTGGTTCCCCGGTTATGCAATCAATATTGAGACAGGTGAACGCCTCAATATCATGTTCGGTGAAAATTCCTGGCTTGGCGCCGATAACGGAAGTGATATGCTCTTCAACCCATCCTCCCGTGTTTTCAGTCCTTCAGGAGCTCCGGTATTCGGTGGTGAGCATTATATCTACATCATGGGTCATATGACCAAAATTGTTGATGCATCGAAATTTCAGGTCTTCCCGGCTTATGATGCAGGAGCAAAATTATACACTGTCATGAATCAAACTAAAGTCGATAAATGGCTTGCCTACGGTACTGCATTGTATACTTCCATCCCATTGTCGGTTGACGGAGTACCCTGGCTTGCCAACCAGGTAACGATTAAAATCCGTGTTAACAGGGCCTATCAGAGGTACTATTCAGAGCCTTTGCCTTCGACATCAAAAGACACACTGAACAGAAATTACCCTGTCTATATGTTCAACACTACCCCTATCGCCACTCAGAAAAATAATACAGACAAGGCAACAACTGATCTTGACCTTATCAACGTTGTTCCCAATCCGTATTACGCATATGATGATTATGAGCGTAACCAGCTCGACAACCGAATCAAGATTGTTAATCTTCCTACAAAATGTACTGTTACGATCTTTGATCTGAGCGGTACATTAATCCGTCAGTATAATGTCGATAAAGCCGGTATCCCCGAGCCCCGCTCCTCAACCGCCGGGCTAAATACTGATGCTAAAACATCTATTGATTGGGATCTCAAGAATTTTGCCGGAATTCCAATTTCCGGCGGGGTTTACCTGATTCACGTCAAAGCTGATAATTTAGGTGAACGAACCATCAGATGGTTTGGAATGTTGCGACCTGTTGACTTGAACTCATTGTAACGGTTTAAACTTTTTGAGATGATGCTAACAACAAAAAAATTCAGGACTATGAAAAATATATACAGACTTCTGATTGCAATATTCTTCGTCGGATTGGTTGTCGCTCCAACCTATCAGGCCTCTGCCGGTAATAAAGACCGTTCGGGCCAGGCCGGTGCATCGGAATTACTGATCAACCCATGGGCCAGGAGTTCAGGCTGGGGTTCCGTCGGAACCTCCTGTACACAGGGCCTTGAGGCTATGTATACCAATATTGCAGGTACTGCCTTCACAAAGGGGACCGAAATAATCTTTTCGTATACGAACTGGTTATCCGGTTCAGGAGTTAACGTTATGGCCTTCGGTTTCAGCCAGTCTCTTGGGAAGAGCGGTGGTGTACTCAGTGCATCGTTCATGTCGATGAACTTTGGCGAAATCCAGATTACAACGACAAACTCACCCCAGGGCGGTCTTGGAACCTTTAAACCAAGCTACCTGAATATTAACCTTTCTTATGCAAAAGCCTTTTCCAACAGCATCTACGGCGGTTTGAACATCAAACTCGTTAATGAGGCCATAGCCGATGCCAGCGCCATGGCCATTGCAATTGATGCAGGGGTTCTTTACGTAACCGGAGAGAAGCAGCAGGTAAAGTTTGGTGTTGCTTTGAAGAACGTTGGATCCAACCTTAAATTCCGTGGTGATGGTCTTGCTTTCCGTGGTATTATTCCTTCCCACGGCAACGACAACGACCTTTTCACTGTTGAACAGAGGTCAGCATCCTATGAACTTCCGGCTACATTGAGAATCGGCGCTTCTTATGATTTCAACATTAACGACATGAATAAGATTATTCTTGCCGGAAACTTCACGTCCAACTCGTTTACTAAAGACCAGTTTACCCTGGGTCTTGAATATGACCTCAAATATTACTTCGCAGTTCGCGCAGGATATACTTACCAGGGTGGAATGTTCAATTCGACCCTTGCCGACCGTGGAACAGTCTTCACCGGGCTTAATGCCGGCTTTACTGTCTCCGTTCCTTTCAACAAGGAAAAAGGCAGTGGTATCGGTATCGACTATTCATATCGTGCAACCAACCCCTATTCCGGAACTCATAGTGTAGGATTAAAACTTAATTTCTAGTCTCTTAGAACGCTCCACTGAAATTCTTTTTCTTGCAAAGGACCCTTTAAAAGGGTCTTTTGCCTTATTATGATCTCAACCTGAATCTTATGTCGACGGATATTAAATACTATACCCCTGAAGGACTGCAGAAACTGAAAGATGAACTGCAGCAATTGGTAATGGTTGAAAGACCGTCAATCTCAAGGCAGATTGCTGAAGCAAGGGATAAAGGCGACCTGTCAGAGAATGCCGAATATGCCGCTGCCAAAGAAGCCCAGTCAATGCTTGAGCTTAAGATCTCCAAGCTTCAGGATACCGTAAGTAACGCCCGTCTTATAGATGAAAAGAAACTCGATAACACCAAAGTTCTGATTTTCTCGACCGTGAAACTTAGAAACACTACAAACGGAAGCCTTGTAACTTACACCCTGGTACCCGAGAATGAAGCCAATATCAAAGTCTTCAAATTATCGGTGAGTTCTCCGATTGCAAAAGGCCTGCTTGGGAAAACCCTGGGGGAAAAAGTTGAGATCACTATACCGGCCGGAAGCATCGCATTTGAAATCATTGAAATATCAAGACAAAACAGTTAAAATGGCCAGTATTTTCACTCGTATTGTAAACGGAGAGATCCCTTGTCATAAAGTCACTGAAGATGATGATTACCTCGCATTTCTGGATATCAATCCACTTCAGGAAGGACACACCCTTATAATTCCTAAAAAAGAGATCAATTACATTTTTGATATGGAAAACGATCTCCATGCGGGCTTATGGAATTTTGCAAAAAAAGTTGGAAAGGCCATTGAAAAGGTTGTACCCTGTCAGCGGATAGGTATCACCGTTATTGGCCTGGAAGTGCCCCATACCCATATCCATCTTATCCCTTTGAAGACGATGTATGATATGGATTTTCGCAAACCAAAACTGAAGTTCACAAACGAGGAACTGGCTGCTATTGCGAAGAAGATATCGGAAGCGATTTGAGTGACAAGTGACGAGTGTAATAACCATAATTCGAAACTCGTAACTCGTAATTCGTAACTTTTAATACGCTCTTACGTTTTTCCCCTCGATATAGTTTATAAAGGCCTTGTTCGACACCTTGTTCCCTCCGGGAGTGGGGTAATTGCCTGTGAAATACCAGTCTCCAGTATGCCCTGGACAGGCTTTATGCAGATCTTCGATAGTCTGATAAACAATCTCTACTCTTGCTCCACAGTTCTCAGGAGTGACCAGTGCAGCAACTTTGGCGGCAATTTGTTCAGGAGTGAAGGGCTGATAGATCTCCTTAACGTAGTTTACAATTTTTTCCTTTTGAAGCTTTTCCTGGGCTTTTGATTTCTTGTAAACCGAATTAATGATTCCTTCCTGATGTGTTTCCCTGAGAAGCTCAATAGCAGCTTTAAATGCAATAAAATCTGCAACCTTTGCCATATCGATGCCGTAACAGTCGGGGAAACGTATCTGGGGAGCTGATGAAGCAATCACGATTTTCCTTGGTCCGAGCCGGCTTAGAATCCTTATAATGCTCTGCTTGAGGGTAGTTCCCCTAACGATGGAATCATCCAGAATCACCAGGTTGTCGAGGCCCGGCCTGATACTTCCGTAGGTTATATCATATACATGTGCGGCAAGGTCGTTTCTCTGGGAATCCTGCGTGATGAAGGTCCTGAGCTTCAAATCCTTGACCGCGACTTTTTCAGCCCTTGGCTGAAACTTCAGTATCTTTTCTATTTTCTCCCTGTCAAGGTTTTTCCCGGCCTTTAGTATACGATCGGCCTTAATTGTATTGCAATAATTGCCGATCTCCTCTATCAGTCCGTAATAAGCATCAACTGCCGTATTGGGTATATACGAAAACACTGTATTGTCAAGGTCGTAGTCAATTGCTTTTAAAATACCCGGAGAAAGGAATCTTCCAAGTTGCTTCCTTTCCTGGTAGATATCCCTGTCGGTACCCCTCGAAAAATAAATTCGCTCGAAAGAGCAGGATTTCTTCTCAAGCGGCTTATGAAATTCTTTCTCGCTGACCCTGCCATCCTGCTTTACAATCAGGGCATGTCCCGGCTTAAGTTCATGCACTGAATCAATAGATACGTTCATCACGGTCTGGATCACCGGCCTTTCGGAAGTCACAACAACAATTTCATCATTCCTGAAATAGAAAGCCGGACGTATTCCTGAAGGGTCTCTCATCACGAAAGCATCTCCGTGTCCAAACATCCCGGCAATCACATAACCTCCGTCCCAGTATTTTGCTGATCTTCTCAGGATCTTCTGTACATTCAGGTTCCTTGCGATTTCAACTGTGATCTCTCGCTTCTTGAATCCAAGGTTCTTGAATTTCCAGTAAAGTTCTTCATTTTCCTCATCAAGAAAATGACCGATCTTCTCAAGAATGGTAATCGTATCAGAAGTTTCAATAGGGTATTGACCAAGGTCGATGAGCTTGTTAAAAAGTTCGTCAACATTGGTCAGGTTGAAATTCCCTGCAACGACCAGATTTTTAGTAAGCCAGTTATTCTCGCGAACAAAAGGATGCAGGCTGAGGGTTGAGTTCTTGCCAAAAGTCCCGTACCTGAGGTGGCCCAGGTACAACTCGCCCATGAAATCGATGTTCTGCTTCAGCCATTGAATATCCAGCAGGTTCTTAGGATGACGTTCTTCTATATCTTTTAGTTTCTTATTGATCTTACCGAAAATATCCTGGATGGGAGACTCAGCATTGGAACGAAGCGCGTGAATAAACCGGTTGCCGGGTTCAAGGTCGAATTTAATTGCTGCAACCCCTGCCCCATCCTGCCCGCGGTTATGTTGCTTTTCCATCAGGAGATGCAGCTTGTTCAGGCCATAAAAAGCAGTTCCGTATTTAGCCAGGTAGAATTCCAGTGGCTTTAAAAGTCTTACGAGGGCTATCCCGCATTCATGATGAATATAATCGCTCATGGAAGGACCTAAAATTGAGCTGCAAAGTTATGATTATTTTCTTTGCGAGCCGCAATGTTGCTGAAGCAATACTCCAGCTTCCTGCTTCCCCAGACCGAATGCCTTTTCCCAGTCCTTACAGGCCTTGCCGGTTTCGTTGAGCTGAAAATAACATGAACCTCTTCCAAGGCATGCATCGGCATTGGCCGGATCAATTTTTATCACCTCAGAAAAATCTGCAATAGCCTCCTTATATCTCCTGAAGGATGATGCCAGTAATATTCCACGGTTGTTAAGGGCTTTGATGTAGCCCGGACTAATCTTGAGAGCTTCATTATATGCTTCCAGCGCTTTATCAGGCAGGCCGTTCCTGAAATAATCGTTGCCCCGGTTAAAGGAACTTACAGCATCAGGTTCAGATGTTTGCTTAATTCCGGCTGGAGGGGAGAAAGGCGGTGCCTTATCAAGCTCTTCTATTGTTCTGATAGCGGCTGCATCCTTCTGATCAACTTCAAGTATACGGTTACAGCATATCCGGGCCAGGTCGTTTGTCCCTATATACCGGTAGATATCGGCAAGAGCGTAAAAAACAGTAAAATTCTGTCCATCAGCCTTATCAAGATACTGCAGGAACAACATCTCGGCAGCCTCGTACAAGCCAAGCTGAAACATCAGCGAAGCCTTGTTCAGGGTTTCTTCATTAGCATAGTCAAAAGGCCTGTAATAACCCCAAAGCCAGCTTTTCATCGCCGTGGTAAAGGGTTTTCGCAACAAAGTTTCCCTGATTTTGACAACATCCTTATTCATCAAGCCGGATACCATGACTGAATCAAGCCTTATCAGGCCAGGGGTGCCTCCTGCCAGTCCATCTTCGGCGAATACGGCACTGAAACCGTCGGCATAAACCAGTTGCCAATGGGTCATTGTTTTCAACTGCACAGTCCAGGGATAATACTTCAGGTAATTGTAGACGATCAAACCAGGTTTATACTTGCTTAAAAGAGCAGGCAATTTGCCGTCCCAGCTGTTAACGACTTCTGTATACAACTCATCCTTCATGACCTCCAGGCGGCCGTCGATGAAAACAGGCTGCTGCAGGCTCCAACCAAGCCATCCGCCAAAAGCAAGACTATTGACGAACCTGACATTCAGATAATTATCCTTAATAAAATCCGCCACCCTCACCGGCTGATACCATTTGTCGATACCCAGCCCGGTTTTTGAGTTGGACTGATTCTCCCTGTAATAAGAATTCGTGAGTAGCCTGGGAATTAAAAGAACAGGGATCAGGATACAAAGCCACCAGGCAAGTTTACGGGCTGCAGGGATGAGCTTTCCATTCATCTTACCGGCCAGCCCGGTTCTGATATCATTCAGCGAACGACCTGCAACCGGAATTGAGATGACAACAAACAAGGGGATATTTCTCACTGAGATGACGGCAAGGTAAAAGAAAACAAGCATCAGCAGCCCTTCATGAACCTTCCTCATCCGCCAGCTGAAAAGAAAAGAAATAAAGCAGAGCAGCGACCAGGCAAGGAAAAGAAAATCCTTGAAAAACATCCTGTCGGGAGAAGCGAAAGAACTCAGCTCCCTGATATGCTGATGGAAAATGTTTTCACCCTCCAGGCGGGAGAAGAGTTCAAAAGGCAGAAGGAAGCCCCTGTAAAAATAGGGATTTACAAGACAAGCAAGAACAGAAGCAAGGAGGATCAAACCCAGCCTGTAATCAGGTTTACGGTCTGAAATAAATTTCCCTGCAAAGTAAATCACGATTATACCCAGCCCGAGCACGAAAAGGCCCTGCATATTGCACCATACAAGCATGATAAAGGGGAGAAGAAACAGCAGGTCCTTTTGCCGTGAGTTATAAAGATCGAGAATAAAAACCAGGCATACTATGAAGATGTAGGTAAACAGCTCGGGCCTGAGAATCAACCTTGGCTCAATTACGAGGAAAGCAAACATCAGCAGAAAGATACCGATCCCGGTAGGAATTTTTTCGTTCTGATTCCGGTAGGAAAGAAGTAAGAAGAGGATCAGGCTCAGAGTGGTCACCAGCAGGCTCAGACCAGCATACCCCCCCAGCGAATACATCCCATATACGAGGAGCTGGAAAACCCAGTAAATATCGATGTACCGGTGATCAGTTACTGTGTAGGTCGAAAAGTCCTTGTGAGGTACCGTGTGGTGTTCGGCGATCCACCTGCCCCCGCTGAGATGAGTGCCAAGGTCGGGATCCGACAACATCCTCACCGAAAGTGTAATGATGAGAAGAAGGACCATAATGAATGGGAAAGTCCACCTTTGATTCGCAAGTGTTTTCAGCTTATCGTTCACGCCAGAAGTACATTCGGCCTCTTCCGAAGCCTGATTTGAGGAGGATAAAAGTACTAATAATAATATATTTGTGATTGATTAGCTTTGCAAAACGAAACATTCCGGATCCCTGCCATGATACAAAAAGTGAGTGCAGCTGTTTTCCTCTCCCTTGCTGATGAATACTGTTTGGCGGATGTTCGTTCTCCCGCTGAATTTGCAGAGGGACATATCCCAGGTTCAATGAACATCCCACTGTTCAATGATGAGGAAAGATCAGTGATTGGGACTTTATACCATAAGCAGGGTCGCGAACAAGCCATTCTCAAAGGGCTGGATATTGCCCTTCCCAAAGTTTCAGGGTATATCAGATCAGTGAGAAAGGAAGTACAGGGAAAAAAACTTGCCATACACTGCTGGAGAGGCGGAATGAGGAGCGAGATGATGGCCGAAGTCTTCAGGAAAGCAGGATATAGCGTGATCCTGCTCGAGGGAGGATACAAGGCATACCGTCATTTTATCAGGGACTCATTTTCAGCAAAAGCGAACATTATTGTGCTGGGAGGTTTTACAGGCTGCGGAAAGACTGAGATTCTTGCAGCCCTGGCCGATAAAGGGGAACAGGTCATTGACCTTGAACATCTTGCTTCCCATAAGGGATCGGTGTTTGGAGCTCTCGGACAAAGGCCCCAGCCAACCAACGAGCAGTTTGAGAATGAACTTTACAGGATCTGGTCGGGCATGGATTTAACAAAAAGGATCTGGCTTGAAGATGAGAGCCGCAGCATTGGCAGGGTTGCGCTGCCTCCCCCGGTTTTCGAACAAATCTCCGAAGCCAGGATGATCCAGGTTTTCATGGATAAGACACTGCGGATTGACAGGCTGGTTGAGGAATATTCATGTTTCCCGAAAGAGATGCTTGCAGCAGCAATAATAAAGATACATGATGGCCTCGGCGGTTCCCGCTCGAAACTTGCACTGGAGGCACTCGGAGAAGGTGATTTCGCAGAGGTTGCAGATTTCGTTCTCGAATATTATGACAAGGCTTACCAGAAGGCAATAGATAAGCGGAAGAATAAGGATATCACAGGCATCAGGCTTGAAGGTTCCGATGCCCGCCACCATGCAAGTCAGATTTTGCTCAGATTCAAGGAAACATTATGAAAGCAGTATATCTTGATTATAATGCCACCACCCCCCTGGACCCGCGGGTTGCGGAGGAGATGAGACCGTTTTTGGGAGAACTCTTCGGCAATCCTTCAAGTTCCCATGAATTCGGAATTCTAGCGCGGAAAGCAATCGAAGCTGGCCGCCGGGAGCTGGCACTTGCACTGAATGCAAGGCCCGACGAGATCATTCTTACAGGAGGAGGAACCGAATCGAACAATCTTGCTCTTAAGGGCTATGCATTTGCCTATGCCGGGAAAGGCAGGCATATCATCACATCCATGGTTGAACACCCGGCAGTAACAGAGGTTTGCCGGTTTTTGTCGGGCATGGGTTTTGAGATCACCTATCTTCCGGTCGATGAAAAGGGGATGATAAATCCCGATGATTTCAGAAAAGCAATCAGGCCCGATACCATTCTTGCCAGCATCATGCATGCGAATAACGAGGTGGGAACGATACAGCCGGTTGAAGACATAGGCAGGATCTCAAGAGAGCACGGGATCGTATTCCATTGTGACGCTGCACAGTCGGTTGGGAAGATCCCCGTAGATGTGGTTGCCATGAACGCCGACCTGTTGTCGGTTGCGGCTCACAAATTCTATGCACCCAAAGGGGTCGGAGCCCTTTATTGCCGCAGGGGGATAAAGCTCAGTAAAATACTTCACGGGGCGGGGCATGAGCAGAACCTCAGGGCAGGCACTGAAAATATCATGGGCATTGCAGGCATGGGGAAATCGGCGGAGATAATTAGGAGTTACGAGTTACGAATGACGAATGACGAGTTACGAGTTACGAATTACGAATTACGAATTACGAATGAAGAGTTACGAGTTACTAATGAAGACCGGATCCCCAATCCCCAACCCCCAATCCCCAACCCCCAATCCCCAACCCCCAATCCCCTGCAAACACTGAGGGATCGCCTCCACGATGGTATTCTCCAGGCATTCCCCGATGCAAGGCTGAACGGCCATCCCGAAAAACGGCTTCCGAATACGCTCAGCCTCGGGTTCAGGGGAAAGGATGCTTCAGCCCTTCTGAATGACTGGAGAGGACTTGCAGCTTCGGCCGGGGCAGCCTGCCATGCCGGGCTGGAAACGATCTCACAGGTTTTACTGGCAATGCAGGTCCCCCGTGATTATGCGCTGGGTACGATAAGGTTTTCGACAGGGAGGATGAGCACTGAAGAAGAAATCGACTTTGCGGTTGAGATTATCAGCGGAAGGACCCTCCCGGGGAAACTCCTGCATCTGTTTGAAAAGACTGAAAAGCCAGGCCTCACGCCAGGCGGGGAACAGGCAGGAGGTGATGAAAACCCTCCCTCATCCGCAGTCAGTTTAAAACCGATTAAATTAACCGAATACACGCATTCACTGGGCTGTGCATGCAAGATCAGGCCACAGGCTCTTGAAAAGATATTGAAGACCATTCCCCGCCCGGCCGGGAAAAATATACTGGTGGGGACCGAGACTTCTGATGATGCTGCCGTTTACCGTTTAAGCGAGGACACCGCCCTGGTACAAACAGTCGATTTCATTCCCCCGGTGGTTGACGATCCTTATTATTATGGGGCTATTGCTGCAGCGAATGCGCTAAGCGATATCTGGGCTATGGGAGGGCGGCCCCTTTTTGCACTGAGTATTGTTGCCTTCCCCGAAAAACGGCTGCCGTTTGAAGTGCTCCAGGAGATCCTCAGGGGAGCATCGGATAAAGCGGCTGAAGCAGGGATTCCGATCTTAGGCGGTCATAGTATTGAAGACGAAGAACCGAAATTCGGCTTCGTTGTAAGCGGGGAAGTGCATCCCGACCGGATCTGGAGAAATTCCACACCCAGGGCCGGGGATGCATTGCTTCTTACAAAGCCTATTGGGACGGGGATTGTAAGCACTGCTGTAAAAAGGGGGTTTGCAAGCCCCGAATCGGCAAAGGAGGCGATTGAAGTGATGTCGGCTCTTAACAAACGGCCGGCCGAACTTCTGATGAACTATGATATACATGCGTGCACCGATGTGACGGGCTTTGGTTTGCTCGGACATCTTAAAGAAATGCTTTCGGCAGGCGAGCTCAGGGCGTTGCTGGAATGGGAAAAATTGCCTTTGCTGAGTTCGGCATGGGAGTATGCAGTTGCAGGGATGATCCCCGGCGGGACCATCAGCAACCTCGAGTTTGCAGGGAGCATTCTTCATTGCAGACCTTCAGTGCCAGAAATGGTGAAGATACTTCTTGCCGATGCACAGACTTCAGGCGGACTTCTGGTTGCATTGCCCGCTGAGCAGGCTGAAGAGGCAGTTGCAGCCCTTGCGGCAGAAGGTTTTAACTTTTCTTCAGTGATTGGAAGGTTCATCCCCGGCGAAACAGGGATCGAAGTCGCATAAACCTACTGTTTCAGCATGACATCCAGCACCTTCTTGTCATCGACTTTTGCCACCGGGTAAATTCCCTTACGGCTGTCGGCGTATGGCGAGCGGTAATAAAACCAGTTCAGGATCTGCTGGGGGGATTTCGCGAAGGAAGTATCGGCTGCTTTTTTTGCTGTAAATTCTATTCCAAGGGCCGGACTATCGTTCAGCATTTTAACCGCAAGCTGCTCAAGCACATAATTTTCGGCATATTCCTTCTGTTCGAACACTGCATCAAAATAGCCCCAGTAGAGCATAGACCCGCTGCCTTTGGGTTCAAGGAAATGCGGGATGATCCTCCCGCATTGCTGGTTCAGCACCACAACAGCGGAACCTCGCGGGATCAGGCGGGATTCAGTGATCTCATCATATTCGATGTTCGTCATCACATGATGCCCTTCGTAAGGATTCTGCTGCCATTTCGGGTTTTTGAATTTATATGTCTGTATGCTGATGACCGTATCCCGCCTTGTCAGATGCACAATTGCTCCATGAAGCTCCAGGGTTGTAATGATCTCCTTCCACTCGGCAGGGATGATATAAGCGTACGGGAGACTGACTGATACCACAGGGCTGGCCTTGGAGAAATAAGGTATTTTAAAAGTAGCAGGTATATTGCTGTATTGTATCCATTCCCCTCCGCTGATATCGCTTTTCACTGCTTTGTACTCAACCCCCAGAAAATCGGCAACTACGCTGTCTTTCATACTGGTTTCAAACTGAAGCGGGAAAGGAGTTTTCAGGAATTCCCCTGAAATCAGGAAACGATCGGCCTCTTCTTCCAGTTTCTGAAGCTGCCTGCCCTGTTTCCCCAGGATCTCCATACTTGTTTTAATGCATTCATACGTTCCCTCAACGCGTTTGTCATAAGGCTTGAGCATATGTGTTTCGATAAGCAGGCCCGGGCGGTTCCTGTATGCTGTATACCCCTGCGAGAGCATGGGAGGCGCCACGCTGCTGATAAGTCCGCTTTTCGGATCATGCCATTTCCTGAAATTCACGTAAGGAAAGGCCGGGAACCCGCTGTTTAAAAGATGTTCCTTCATTTCGGGTATATACATATCCTTTGCCCATGAAGTGAGGCCTTCATCCATATCGCCGTAGAGCTCCACGAGATAAGTCAGTACATACTGATAGTCGGCACCATCGGTGGTATGCGTATCGATAAAAAAATCGGGCATCCAGTGATCAAAAAGCTTAAGCCAGGCCTTCATTTCAGGAGTTTCGGCCTTGAGGTAATCACGGTTCAGATTCAGATTATTGGCATTTACCCTCCAGCCCATTTCCTTAGGACCGTTCTGGTTGATCCGGTTGTACGGACCAAAACGTTCATGACCGTCAACGTTGAAGACCGGGATAAAAACAAGGGAAACTCCGTCAAGGAGTTTTTGCATTCCAGGGACTGTAGCCGGATGGCCATACCTTGAAACTTCATGTTTAATCTTGCCTCCATCTGGAATGACCATGTCCCTGACCAGCATCAACCCTGCGTCCTTCCCTTCACTCTCACCCGGATGAATGCATGCCTGCAGCAGAAGTATGATCCTCCCTTTTCTGCGGATGGCTTCAGGGTCGGTGAGCCCGTCCCTGTCGACAATCAGCAGGGGAAGATCAAGCCCTCTCGCGCTCTTGCCGAAGCTTGAGTAATGAACCATGGGAGAAGCTGACGCTAATCGTTTGCAGTATTCAACGGTTTGACGATAGCCGGGGGTTTCTTTTCCTCCTGAACGTTCATACCAGGTAAGCCAGTCCTGCTCACCGAACCCTGTTACAAATCCAAAGCTCAGAATGAGAATATATATTGCTCGCTTCATCAGTTTCTATTTATGTGCCAAAATTACTAAATCAGGAACATGCATTTACCGCTTTCCTATGAATGGCTGCAGGGATCTTAAAGAAACTTTTTGTAAGTGTTTTGTTTCTCAATTCCGGAAATTCCTATCTTTGCAACCTCAAATAAAGTTTCTTTTTTTATCTTCGGATCATGGATAACACACTGAAAGACATATTGGAAAGGGTAAGGGAACTCTTTTTCAAATACGGAGTCAGGTCTGTTTCCATAGATGATATCTGCAGAGATCTTGGTTTGTCGAAGAAGAAGCTGTATGAATTTGTTAAGAGCAAGCATGAACTTGTTGAAAAGCTCCTGGAACTGGAGCGTCAGAGTTTCGAAGTAATATTTGCTCAATATAATTTTGATGGTGTTAATGCTATTGACATACTGCTCACTGTCAGCAAGGAGTTAGGTGAGCATTTCAGGGATATTAGTCCGTCAATGACCTTTGATCTGAAAAAATATTATCCCGAGATCTATCATAAGCACGTTGATGAAAGGATTGATTTTGTCTTCCAGAAGATCCAGATCAATATGACCAAAGGCATCAGCCAGGGCATGTACCGCACCGATCTGAGTGTGGAACTTGTTTCCCGTTTATATATCCGCCGGTTGATGGATCTTCATAATCCTGAGTTTTTCCCGGCCGAGAAATTTTCTTTCCGCACGATTTTCGATGTGATGATCGATAATTTCATCCGTGGTATAGCCACCGAAATAGGACTGGCCTATTATGAAACAAAAAAAATAAATCTGAACTTATAAAAATCCGTATAAGCAATGTACTTCACTTTCAATAAACTTTGGTGCATCGTATTGGTGTTGCTGACTTGTCATACTACATACCTGGCTGCCCAGAGCCGGGTGAAGCAAAAAACAGTGGTTTCATTCTCTCTGCAGCAGGCCCAGGAATTTGCTTTTGAGAATAATTACGACCTCAAGAATTCGGCAACTGATGTTACAATCGCTGGCAAAATGGTCAAGCAGAACACCGCAATCGGGCTTCCACAGATCAACGGAAGTGCATCATATGTTGATTACCTGAGCCTTCCCACTTCGGTGTTACCTAACTTCCTGAAAGCGATGGACCCGGTGAAGTATGCACAGGCTCCTGATTATCTCGACATGCAGTTTGGCATGAAATATAATATCAACGCAGGCCTGCAGCTGACCCAGCTGATCTACAGCGGACAGTACCTTGTTGGATTGCAGACTGCCAAGGCTTACCTTGAAACCGCCAAGCAAAAGAATCTGAAAGACAAGGTTGACATCCGCGATATCGTTGCCACAGCATATTACCAGTTACTTGTGACCGATGAGGCGATCAAGATCCTTGACTCCACATATGTAGTGGTAAGCAGGCTTGTTGAAGAGGCAAAAGCAGCCCAGGTCCAGGGGCTTATTGAAGACATAGATGTTGACCAGGCCGACCTGAACCGATCCAACCTGGAAGCCCAGCTTACCGATGTCAGGAGCAGCCGTAATATCGCCTATGCAAACCTGAAGTTCGTGATCGGTTTGAAAGATGAGCAGGAGCTTATACTTACAAACAACCTGGATTATTTTCTCGCGCAGGTAAACCGCGACGTTTTAGTGAATCAGGCTTTTGATTATACCAGGAATATCGATTACACTTTACTTAAAAAGAGCGATTACCTGGTCCTCATGCAATACAAGCTTTCGAAGACTGCCTATCAGCCGTCACTTGGAGGTTATATCGGCATCTCAACCTCCGCCCAGAGAGAAGAATGGAATTTTACCGACTATCACTATCCATGGTATAAAACATCAAGCTGGGGGATCTCGCTTACAGTTCCCATCTGGAGCAGCGGCAGCAGAAAATATGCGGTTGACCAGGCAAGACTGAACGTTGAAAAAACCAAGGTTACCGATGAGAAGATGAGGGTGGGGCTTGAATTACAGGTTGAAACTGCGAAGAAAGATTTCAGTAATGCCTATGCGATCTACCTCAACCAGAAGAAAGGATTTGACATCGCCATGAAGATTTATACTAAAACTATGACGAAGTACCGCCAGGGGCTTTCTTCAAGTACTGACCTCAACCAGAGGTACTCACAGTTTCTCACCGCGAACAATAACTACATGCAGTCTATTTTTATGGTCCTGAGCCAGAAAACAAGGCTGAACAAGCTGCTTGAGCAGTTTTAGTTGGGGATTGGGGATTAGGGATTAGGGATTTGTTGTTGCTTCGCAGCACACTTACCAGGGCTGCTAAGGTGCTGCGAACCCATACTAATTCGTACATCGTAATCCGTACATCCTGCATCTTGCATCCCGCATCCTGCATCCCGCATCCTGCATCCCACATCCTGCATCCCGCATCCTGCATCCTGCATCTTGCATCCCGCATCAAGCCTTCTTCGCCTGTAGTTTCCTGTACCGTTTCAGTTCCTGCTTCCTTCTCCACCCGGCTTTGGCTTTTGCATCAATCAGCAGCAGGGCCGGGACAAAGATCAGGGTCAGGAAGGTTGCAAAGCTGAGGCCGAAGATAATTGTCCATGAGAGAGGCCCCCAGAACATCACATTATCCCCCCCTACCCATATATGAGGATTCAGTTTGGTGAACAGGGTAACAAAATTGATGTTGAACCCCACCGCGAGTGGTACCAGCCCAAGCATGGTTGCTGTAGCTGTAAGCGCAACCGGGGTAATCCTTGTCTTGCCGGCGCCAACGATGGCTTCGAGGGTTGTTTTCCCTTCGGCCTTTAACACATCGGCAAACTCGACGATTAGGATCCCGTTTCTGACAACAATACCTCCCAGGGCTACAATTCCGATGCCTGTCATGGTTATGACAAAAGGCATCTTGAAAATAATCATTCCAATGAAAACCCCAATGATGCTGAAAATAACTTCGCTGAGGATGATGAGGCTTTTACTGAGGCTGCCAAACTGGGTGATAAGGATGAAAAATATCATTCCGAGTGCAATGATCATTGCATTGATAAGGAACTTCATAGTTTCAGCCTGGTCTTCCTGCTCACCGGTAAAATTCACTTCAACGCCTTTCGGAAGTTTATAGGTTTTAAGCGCAGCGCCGATGTTTGCCAGAACTTCATTGGCAGTATGTCCTGAGGTAACATCCGAAGATAATGTAATGACGCGTTTGAGGTTCTTTCGTTTGATCCCTCCGTAAGTATCCTTGTAATCGACTTTGGTTACAGCCGAAATAGGTATCTGCCTGAGCTGGCCGCTGTTCATGTCGCGATAGGTGATCTTTGCATTCATTACATTGTTGATATTCTTACGCTGAGCCTGGGAGTACCTTACCTGGATGGGATATTCGTCCTCATCCTCTTTGTACTTGGATGCTTCGTAACCGTATATGGCAGTCCGCAGTTCCATTCCGATCTGCCCAACAGTGATGCCTTCACGGTTTGCCCTTATACGGTCAACTTCAAGAACGATTTCCGGCTTGCTTTCATCAAAATCAGACCTTAGCTTATCGATACCGGGGATCTGGAGTGAATCGAGGTATCCGAGAAAATCCCTGGAAGTACTTATCAGGTCAGTGATGTTATCACTGGTGATCTCAATATTGATGGGCTTCCCGGTGGGTGGTCCCATTTTGTTCTTCTCAACCGAAATCGTGGCTCCGGGGATATTCTGTACATTCTTCCTGATCTGATCCATATAATCAAGAGTCCTGACTCCCTTGCGGTCCTTGCTTTCAACAAAGCCCACAGTGACCTTGCCTTTTTCAGGCGAAATGGAACGGTCGAAGAAACTTTCCCCTGCCCCGAATCCAACATTGGCGATGATGGACTCAACAATGGGATTATCCTTGCCCAATGTTGCAACTACCTTTGATTCGACGATCCGGGTTACCGAGTCGGTTACATTCTGGTCTGTCCCAACCGGCATCTTTATAAAGATATTGATCGTTGCCGGATTGTTATTCGGGAAGAACAACACCTGGGGTTTGAACAAGCCGTAAAGATAAATCGTGAAGAAAAAAAGCACTATTACGCCTGCGAAGAGGTAATATGGATTACGGCCCCTGAGAAAGAACCGGAGCTGCTTTTCATAGAAATTCAGGACGGCAGGCCATAATCTGCTCTGAAACGCGATTATCGCATTTTTAATCCACAAACGGTAAACCAGGTTGAGGATGAGGGCAAATGCAAGCAGGTTCCCCATGAAAAACACACCGGCCAGGTAAAACAAGGCAGCCAGGACTCCCAGGATAATACTGCTGACAAGGAATGGCTTTTTCCTTAACTTGTATTCATTGCCATCATATTCATGTTTCATGAAAGTGACCGCAAATACCGGGTTGATGATATATGCCACAAATAATGAGGCGAACAGTGTCAAAATAAGGGTAACCGGCAGATAATGCATAAATTTCCCTACAATGCCCGGCCAGAATACCAGTGGAAAGAACGGTGCCAGGGTTGTAAGCGTTCCCGACAGGATAGGCAGAAAGACCTCCCCGGCAGCATGTTTCGCCGCCGTTTTTATATCCGGAATAAACCGGTGAATACGGTGGGTGTTTTCTATCACAACGATAGCATCATCGACAATGATACCCAGGGCGAAAATGAACCCGAACATGACGATCATATTCATGGTAAAACCCAGCCCGGGCATCACAAGATAGGCCACAAACATCGATAAGGGAACTGACATGGCAACAAAGAATGCGTTGTTCAGACCCATGAAAAACATGAGAACAAGAGTAACGAGCAGGAAGCCTATAATGATGGTGTTATTAAGCTCCTCCAGTGTGCTGCGTGTAAACCTTGACTGTTCACCGGTAAGTTCGACTTTAAGATCAGGAGGGAAAGAATTCTTTTTGAGGTCACTGATAAAATCCTTGATCTTGTCGGAGGCATTCAGAAGGTTTGCCCCGCTTTTCTTGATCACATTCAGTGTGATCACATTCTTGCCTTCAAAACGGGCAAAACTCTCCTGGTCCTTATATGAATCCTTTATTTCGGCGATATCTTTGATATATACCGTAGCTCCGCTGGACGACTTGAGGATGATGTCATTGATCTCAGCCGGAGATTTGAACTGTCCGGTGACCCTGAGCGTGCGTTTCATCCCGTAGTTGGTGATATTACCTGCCGACACCGTGACGTTTTCAGCGGCGATAGCATTCTGGATATCCCTGAACGATACGCTGGCCGCCTGCATCTTGTACATATCAACATCGACCTGGATCTCCCTGTCAAGCGCCCCTACGATATCCACCCTTGTTATTTCAGGCAGCGTTTCAATCTTGTCCTGGGCTTCTTCGGCATATTTCTTCAGCCTTTGCAGGTCGTAATCACCCGAGAGGTTGATGTTCATGATAGGTATTTCGGAGATGTCAACCTCGGCGATATCAGGGTCCTTCGGCAGGTTGTTCGGAAGGCTTGATTTAGCCTTGTCAACTGCATCCCTGACCCTCTGCTTGGCTTCAGGTACCGGAATGCCGGTCGTGAACTCGACTACGATGGAGGAAAAATCCTGAATGGAATTACTACTGATCTTCTTGACGTTCTGCAGGGATTTTACCTGTTTTTCGATCGGCCGGGTCACAAGGTTCTCCATATCCTCGGGAGAGGTCCCGGGATAGGCTGTGTTAACTATGATGGTTGGGATGACAATTTCGGGGAACTGCTCTTTCGGTATATTCATGTAGGATATCACTCCCAGCATGGTAATAATTATCGTAAGTACATAAATACTCGCCCTGTTGTCGATTGCCCAGCTGGTAGCAAAAAATTCTTTGATTTTTTCAGGTTTCTTCATGGCTTTGCAAATCAGATTATAAGGCAATCAATTGACCGTCATACAAGTCCTTAAACCCTGTTGTAATGATTTTATCCCCTTCATTAAGCCCGTCGATGATTTCGGTAAGCCCGTTATAGGTAATGAAGGTTGTAACTGTACGCTTCCTGGCATAAAACTTCCCATCCTTCTCTTCAACCACGAAAATAAAGTGGCCATCATCACGTCCCGATTGTATGTAATTCTGGGGGACTGTAAGGCTGCCCGGGTTGCTGTAATCCTTGATCCTGACCACTGCAATCATATTGGCCCTGAAAGTTAGTGAGGGTGAAGGGGGAAGCAAGGCTTCGACGATGAACGTGCGGTTGGTGGGATTAATGTATTTGCTCGAAAATGTAACCGTCGCGCTTATCTCGGTATCCAGGTCCGGCAAAAACACCTTTACCGGGTCACCTGATTTGATTTTTGAGGAATAAGCTTCACTTACGTCGGCAATTGCTTTTGCCCTGGAAAAGTTCACAATCCTGAAACAAGGCTGGGTTGAAGCAGGCGATGCCATCTGCCCTACTTTGATCGGGATATCCTCAACCGTGCCGTCGATTGGTGAAACGATCGTCGACATATCGAGCTGGTCCTGCAAGGTATTCATCTTGCGTTCAAGTGATTCTTTCGAATTTTTTGCAGCAAGGTACTGGGCTTCGGAACCGATCTTCTGATCCCAGAGGTTCTTCTGGCGGTTATACATATCGGTCGCATAATCAAGTGCTGTCTGGAGTTCCTTCTTCGATTGTTTCAAAACTTCATTGTCAAGTTCGGCAAGCACCTGACCGGCAGTAACATGGTCCCCCTGTGCGACAAATATCTTAGTAACAACTCCTCCCTGGTTCCTGGGTACAACGCCAATATTTTCATTGCCGTCGATACGACCCTGTACTTCTATAAAATGCTCAAACGGACCCTTTTTCAAAGTCATAGACTTTACAAGCGTTGCGGTTTGGGTTCCCTGTGGATTTATTTCATTTTCAAGCTTCGTTATCTCAGTAGTAAGCTTATCTCTTTGCTTTTTAAGGTCATCCAGCCTGGCTTCTTTGTTCCCTGAATTTCCTCCGCAGGAAACAAGAAAAAGAATCATCCCGCTGATCCAAAGTATCTTCTTCATTTCGTTCAGTTTATTATTTTATTCTTTAAAAGTCGGTTCAATATTAGTAGTGGCAAAGATATTAAATTTCCCTGACTCAAAAACTATTTATAGAGAAATCGTTTCCGGTTCACCTGCAAATTTTCACGGGGCCGGTATACAAAAACCATCAAAACAGCTACACTTGCTAAAAGCAGCTTGATCTCTGCCTTTCCTTGCATTACATTTGCATCAATTACGCTCCGATATGAAAAAACTGGCCTGCCTTCTGATACTTTCACTGATCATTACATCTTCATGCAACAAGAAAACATCTGACACCCCTCAGCAGGGAATGAAAAACCTGAAAGCGCCAAACAGTTTCAGCTGGAGCACTTCAGAAAACATACAATTCAGGCTTCATAATATTCCTTCCGGGGTCCTTAGGATTTCCTCAGGAGATGAAAGCATGCTGCTGCTTAAGATGTTCTTTGCATCCAGTACAAACGAATACATCGTTTCTGTTGCAGTTCCCACTTATGAGACACAGGTAATGATCAATTCGATACAGGTTCCGCTTGGAAGACCATTAACCGATTTCACATTTCCTTCGGTAAAAAGCGTTTCAGTCAATTATTCCATGAATTTCAACGGGACGACCGACTGGATCAAGATGCCCAATTCGGCCGGACTTTCTTTCCCGAATAAATGTTCTTTTGAAGCATGGGTAAAACCAACCCGTCAGCAGTCAGTAAAAATCTTGCAGAAAGGCGACTGGGATGGTTGCGGTTTGGGACAGGACGTTTACAAAGGATTCCAGGTGAGCATATACCTTGGAAATTTCACCAGTGCCATGATCAATTGGGGTGCGGGCCAGCCGACACTTAACACCTGGTACCATCTTGCAGGAGTGTATGACGGCACAACACTTTTCCTTTACGTGAACGGTATACTTAAAAATTCAGCCCCTGTAAGTTCAGTCCTTGTGAACAACGGCAGGACCATTTCAATAGGATCGGATAACGGAGGGCAAAAATTCTTCCAGGGCCTGATTGACGAAGTAAGTATATGGACGACTGCCTTAAGTGCCCAGCAGGTGACGACCAGCATGTCGGTTCCATGGACCGGCAATGAGACCGGGATCAAAGCGCTATGGCATTTCAACGAAGGAAGCGGAACAACAGCATATGATGCGTCCTCAGACCATTACGACGGCACCATTACGGGAGCTGTTTTCAATACTGATGTAAGTTATTCACTCAACAGCGATACAGATGGTGACGGGGTTCCAAACAGCTATGATGATTACCCCAATGATCCTCTAAGAGCCTTCAATAATTTTTTTCCGGCGACCACTGACGGAAGCCTTGCCTTTGAGGATCTCTGGCCCAACCAGGGGGATTATGATTTCAACGACCTGGTGGTGAACTACCGTTTCAACACTATCACCAATGCCCAGAACAAGGTAGTCGAATGTGACGGAGTGTTTACCCTGAGAGCCGTTGGAGCTTCTTTCCCAAGCGGTTTCGGGTTTCAGCTTACGGGTAGCAACATCCCCTCATCCGCAATAAGTGCTGCAGGATATACACTTTTTGATAATTATATCAGCCTGGATCCGAACGGCCTGGAATCGGGGCAGAACAAACCGACAGTAATTGTAACTGACGATGACTTTAAATCGTTTGGCACTACTTCTGGGATGATAAATACCTTGCCCGGCCTGCCTTATGTGCAACCGGTTGTCGTCAACCTGACAATGACCTTCAGTCCTAACCTTTATTCGATTGCAGATCTGAACATTGCAGGCTTTAATCCATTCATTATCTTAAACGGGGACCGGGGAAAAGAGGTACACCTTCCTGACCAGGCTCCTACTGCGCTTGCGAATGCTGCATATTTTGGAACCGGAAACGATTCCAGCATCCCGGGACAGGGAAGGTATTATAAAACCTCAAACAATCTCCCCTGGGCTATCAGCATTTATGAAAACTTTGATTATGCTGTGGAATCTGCGGATATTCTTACAGCTTATCTGCGGATGGCAGAGTGGGCTACATCGGGCGGATCATTATATCCCGACTGGTACAAAAATCTTCCCGGCTACAGGAATCAGGCGAAGATTTACCAGCACTGATCAGCGGGCCTCAACTTAAACTTTTTACCCAAAAAAAGTTTCCCGGATTTTATTTTAATACCTTTGTATGTATGAACGACAAAGTACAGGGTATTTTAAGCCATGTGAGCAAACTATACCACCGTTACGGCATCAAAAGTGTAACAATGGATGATGTTGCTCACCATCTCTGCATTTCAAAAAAAACCTTATACGAATATTTTCAGGATAAAAAGGATCTTGTAACCAAGGTTCTTGATGCAGAGCATTCAGGCAATTGCATGGTTTTTGAAGAAATCATGAAGAGAAAACTTAATGCGATTGAAGAATTGTTTGAGATGTATAAGTCGATAAAAAAGATGATCCAGGATTACAATCAGTCTATGGATTATGATATCCGGAAGTACTATCCTGACCTGTACACCAGGGTAAGGGAAGCCAGGCGATCGGCGATGGTTGGAAACAGCCTGATCAATATGAAAAAGGGTAAAAAGGAAGGCCTTTACAGGAAGGACCTGAATGAGGATATCCTTGCCCGGCTTCATATGTTCAGGATAGAGAATCTTGCCGACAATGAGCTTTTTTCAACTGATGAACTGAATTCCTTTGAGGTTTTTCACGAATTGTTTGTGTATCATCTCCAGGGAATTATGAGCAGCAAGGGGAGGGATTTTTTCGAGAAGAATTTCGGTAAATTCCGTGAGGCACTTGACTGATATGGTAATGTTAAACCAATAGATAAATAGAGATTCAGGCAACCCTGTGAAATAAGGTTTGTCTTCAAATTAGTCCTGTTAATGGTCATCGATGAACACATAGTGAAGGACTGTATTGCCGGCAAGCGCAAGGCGCAACGAACTTTGTTCGAAACATTCGCCCCTGCAATGCTTTGCGTTTGCATGCGGTACTGCAGAGACCGGGATGAAGCTGAAGACATTTTACAGGAGGCTTTCATCAAGGTTTTTCAGAACATTCACTCCTTCCGTGGCGAAGGTTCTCTGGCCGGCTGGATTAAACGGGTTGTAGTCAACCATGCAATCAATTATATTAATAAAAGGAACAAGATTGCAAGGCATGAAAAGATTGATGAGATCAGGGAAACTGAAATTCTGAACATAAATGAAACCATTGAGTTCCCCGATGAGTATAACCCGGCATTGTTGTTGAAGCTGATACAGGAACTGCCTATTGGTTACCGTACGGTTTTCAACCTGCATGTTTTCGAGGATTACGGGCATAAGGAGATTGCAGAAACTCTGGGAATATCGGAAAACACATCAAAAACGCAACTCTTTAAAGCCAGAAGATGGCTTAAAAACAAAATTGAAGAAACGAGATTGAAAAAGAATTTGTAGAATTTATGACTGAACCTTCAAATCTGAATTCCGGTCCCGGAAAAGATCTTGACAACCTGTTCAGGGAAGCCATTGGAAAGCAGGAGTTTACTCCTTCTCCCCGTGTATGGAGGGCCCTGAACTGGAAGTTGCTGATCAGGGAATTGATGCATTTCAATTTCACTAATGTGCCCCCGCTTGCGCTCCTTTCAGCATCCGGAGGACTGATCATTCTCGCATCTCTGACTTATTGGGCGCTGCGCACGGAGGCTCCTTACGAAGCTGCACTGATTGCCAATCCAACCTCTGCCTTTAACAAAGAGGCAGCCATCTCTGTTCCAGTCGAACAGGCTGTTAAATCACAACCCGGGCTTGTTGCCTCAACACCATCAACTCCTGCCTTAAGGGAAAACAAATCTTTTGTCAGCCCCGACAGGAAGCCCTCAACCGATACAAAATCCACCCTCCTGGCATATAATAATAAACCAGCGATAACGCCTGCCGTATCTGAACCTTCCCCGGTCATAACCTCAAAGGAAGAAATAAATTCCCAAATGACTGTTACCGATGCATCTGTGCATTTTATAACTCCCATTGATTTTTCAAACTTTGAGATTTTACCTTCTGATGATACCATAAGTTTCATTCGTTCGGGAGAAGTATTTAAATATGTAAGAGAAACACCCCAGGCATCATCCTTCTTCTCGGTCAATGCCGGCATCGCCCCTGAAATGGCGTTATACCATTCAAATGGCTCAACAACAAGAGATTACAATTACTGGTTAAATGCCGGGGTAGGCTACCATTTTTCAAGGTTCTCTGTCAGGACCGGTATTGGCATCGGTTACACCTATGATGAAGGTGTGTACAAAGTTCACTACGAAAGTAATGACAGCGTAAGTTATTTCAGGGAAGTGATCGGGTATTACACCGATCCGGCAAATCCTTCAAATATCATTTACATCACAAAAAATCATACCATTTACGACAGTGTGACGCATATAGCCGATGACAGAACCCGTAACCGGTATACTTATATTCAGATCCCCGTTCTGCTTGGCTACACTGTGCTGGAAACTCCCCGGTTCTCGCTTGGTTTTGAAGCCGGTCCCGCTCTGACAATACTCATCAATGAGAAAAAAGCAGAGCCTGAGATAAACATACCGAACGGAAGGCTTATCCTGCTGCAGGACAATACTCCTCCACGACTGTCGACCAACTGGCAACTCTGGGTGAAACTGAATATCGGTTACCAGATAACCAAAAACTGGGGTTTGATGATCAATCCTTATTATAAATATTACCTGACATCACCCAACCAGTCCGGAGAAAACGGCAAACGAACTTCCCAGGCATTCGGGCTGGATATAGGGATTCAGTATTTGTTCGGAAAAAAAGCTCAGAAGAAATGAGAATACCTCAAGGATACCTTTTACTGATCATATCGATATTCCTTTTATCTACCTATTCTCACAGGCTGAACGGAAATCCGTTTAAGGATGACCGGCAACAGGCGATAAATCTCATTGTGAGCGGGAAGATACTCAACGATTCTTCCGGCCAGCCCGTCTCAAACCATAGTGTAATGGTAAAGGTACCATACATCGGCTATAGTTCGACCGTGTATACCGATACAAGCGGCAACTATTCCGACACTATTCACGAACTTCCCGGACTTGGCGATACCTTATGGGTTAGCACTTTCGATTGCCATAATGTTATTCATATTCAGGCACAGCCCATAGCGTCATACAGCCTGGTCATTAACTTTTTCATCTGTGAAAAGTTCAGTCCCAGCTGTATTGCTGAATTCATTACCGAGATCGACTCTTCATCGGTTATACCCAATAAATACAGGTTCATTGACCTTTCTACCGGTAACCCGGACAGATGGATATGGAATTTCGGCGACGGTACTTCCTCAGCCGAAAGAAACCCAAGCCATATCTACAATGTTTCAGGGCATTTTCAGGTTTGTCTCACTGTGAGCCGGGAACAGATATCTTCACCCTGCTCAGATTCCTCCTGTACTTATATCAGCACTCCAAAGTATTACAGCATTGGAGGCCATATTTTTGCAGGTGACAAGCCCATCAACAACCCTGTAAGTACCAGCGACACAGGCATCGCCTATCTGTATAAACTTCACAACAACCATGTGATCCCTTTCGACACCTTGACATTCACTTACCTGGGGTATTATTCATTTCCCCATCTGCTGTCGGGTGATTATCTTGTGAAAGTTTTGCTTACACCCAATTCGGCAAATAGCAGGAAATACGTTCCTACATATTATATTGAGAGTCTGTTCTGGCAGCAGTCAAGGCTGTTAAGTGTTGCAGACTCCAGCATTTTCAATTTCGATATTCCTCTCAATCCCGGCAATGACAGCCTCGCCGGCGCGGGCAGGATTTCAGGTAAAGTTGAAAGGCATACCCAGACTTCAGGGATGTTTACAATCTTCCGTTCTGAAGTTCTGCTGTTTGATTCCCTGAAACACATGCTCACTTACACCTTGAGTGACGCTTCAGGCAACTTCAGTTTTCAAGGTCTGCCATATGGGGAGTACCAGCTTTTTGTTGAATCGACCGGGAAATTCTCAAAATTCACCAAGGTCAGTCTCAATGCACAGTCGCCGGTTGCCGACACCCTTGTGCTCGACATTTACGATCATAATATAACCGCGGTTCCTGAAATTTCCAATTCAGGTGATGTTGTTGCCGGATTGCCCTTTCCCAACCCTTCGACGGGTTTGATTAACATACCACTCAGGGCACCGAAGCCCCTGATTATAAAAACATCTGTATATTCAATGCAATCAGCGTTGTTGCTCGAAACCGTTTTAAGTGCGGGGCCGGGCCTTAGCATGCTTAACACCGATCTTTCTTCACTTCCTGACGGAATTTACATAATTATCATGAGAACGGCCGAAGGAACAGTAATCTGCAGGAATAAGATCATCAGATCGCATTAAACCAGGATTTTTTTTACCTTCGTCAGGATATTTTATCCTCTTACCTGTTTACAATGACTATCCCGGCCGAGGTTTTTGACCAGTGTTTGCATGACGAACCACGCGGCCAGGAAGCGTTTTACAAGGCATACGCACCGCGGATGTTCGGGGTCTGCCTTCGTTATGCCGCAAGCCGCGCCGAGGCTGAAGATATGCTGCAGGAAGGATTCATCAGGATATTCCGGAATCTTGGCAGCCTGCAGTCACTCGATTCAATAGACGGCTGGGTACACCGGATCATGGTTAATACTGCCATCAATTATTACAATAAGCAGCTGAAGTTCCAGAATGAAGTCCAGATTCGAAATGAAACCCCTGATGCAACTATTCCTGAAGATGCACTGTCAAAACTATCATACAAGGAGCTAATGAAGATACTTCAGGGGCTTCCATTAGGTTACAGAACTGTTTTTAACATGTATGTTATTGATGGTTACACACATAAAGAAATAGGCGAGGTGCTTGGAATATCTGAAAACACGTCCAAATCCCAATTGTGGAGGGCGAAATCGTCAATGAGGAATATTTTAAGAAGAATATTATAAAGGCATGCAGGAAAAAGATTCCATAGAAGAATACTACCGGAAAGCATTTTCGGAATTCCAGCCGGAGCCTCCCCAGGGTACATGGGAAAGGATAAGGTGTGAATTGCATCCTGAGAAAGAAAAGAAAAGTGGTTTATCAGGGCTCAGGACAATCCTGGGCCAGTTCGTCCGCTCCCGTCATCTTTACCCTGTTATGGCCTCGGCCGCAATGGTGCTTTTGCTGATGATGATCTGGTTTTCCTATTCTAACAAACATTTTATCCGTGGCCATGCCTATGCTGGGGAATCGAGGCTTTGCCGGGGGACGGCGTTCCTGTTTAAAGTATATGATAAAGAAAAACCATTCGACACTGTAAAACTGATCCAGGCGGTTCCTGTGGATGCAAAGGGGTTTTTCCAGTTCAGCGACCTTGACCATGGCAATTACCTGATACGCATCAATCCTGTTGCAGGGTCAGAAGCAATGAGAAGTTATATTCCTGCCTTTTTCGACCAGGATTCGGCATATGCCGAGGCTAACCTGGTCAGGATAGAAAAAGATGATCCCACCATCGATATTCGCCTGATTCCCAGGTAGCTCTTTTCTGCTGTATTATTCTATTTGGTCCGAGGCATACCATTCGGCAAAGGAAGAGGATGTTTCTCGCAAAACAAGATGGTGGAGCAATATCCCTGCAGGAAGCAGATTTTTTATCCGCTCAGCGAAATCCAGAATAATATTTTCGCTGGTTGGCTGATAATCAACGTACAATACATTTGTAAATGGCTCACCGGCCGGAACAATTCCCTGGTGCTTCATCGAAGAGTGAAGTATCAGTGCATGGTCGAAGCTGTCGATGATTTCCGATTTGATAAGATGTTTGAGATCTCCGAAATCCATCAGCATCCCGTATTTAGGGGATAACGAATCGGAAGTGGGTGAACCGGTCACGGTCACTGCAAGTTCATAGGAATGTCCGTGTACATTCCTGCACGGCCCGTCATATCCTTTAAGAGCGTGTGCAGCTTCAAAACCGAATTCCTTTGTAATTCTTATGATCGACATTCCATTGAAGTTTAGAGATTTATAAAACGGATAAGTGCTGAAGTAAGATCCGCAGTCCGATACCGATAAGCACAATCCCACCGAGGATCTCAGCCCATCGGGGCGAAATATGTATTGATTTTTTACCAACCCAGGCGCCGGCAACTGAGTTAATAAAGGTCACCAGGCCAATAGTAACAATGGCAAGAAGGATGTTAACCTTAATAAACCCGAAACTTATTCCTGTCATCAGGGCATCAATACTGGTAGCAAAGGAAAGGGTCAGTAAAATCTTCCATTGCCTGATATCAAAGCTGCGCTTTTCACTTTCATCCTTGAAAGATTCAACAATCATTCTCAACCCGATAAATGAAAGTATACCAAAAGCAATCCAATGATCGAATGCAGCGAGATAATTTTTTGCAGCGTTTCCGGCGAGCCAGCCAAGGAGAGGCATAACTGCCTGGAATAATGCAAAAAAGAAAGCGAATTTCAGAACATCGTTCTTCTTAAGCTTTTTCTGGGCTCCGAAGCTCAGGGCAACAGCAAAGCAATCCATTGAAAGACCGATTGCGATAAGAAGAAGTTCGAAAAAACCCATGTTAGTGATTTACGAGTGACGAGTGACGAGTGACGAGTGACGAATTACGAATTACGAATTACGAATTACGAATAAGAATGGCTTCGTAGCACCTTGCCATTGCTGCGAACCAACAACCAATCCCCAATCCCCAATCCCCAATCCCCAATCCCTAATCCCCAATCCCCAATCAAACCAGTGCGACAATTTTTTCAAGCCATTCGGCATCAGCTTCATCAAATGAGTTCAACGATTTGCTGTCGACATCAAGCACCCCGATGATCCTGCCTGAGCGGTTTTTCAAGGGAACAACAATTTCAGAAGCTGAGGCTGAATCGCAGGCGATATGGCCCGGGAATTTATGGACATCGGGCACAATCACCGTTGTTTTAGTATCTATTCCGGCCCAGCACACGCCGGTATGACTTTTCAGTACCTGGCAGGCAAGGGGACCCTGGTAAGTTTTCACAGTAAGTTCCCCTTTGACCAGCTGATAAAATCCAGTCCAGTAAAAATATTCCATTTTATTATGCAGCACGGCAACTATGGTTGCCATCCTGGCCTGGGGATCGGGCGTTTTAGTCAGAAGGTCGCTGAGCTGATCATAAAGCCTGCTGTACCTGGCCCTTTTTCTTGCCCGATCCATATTCTCAGATCTTTTCAAGCTCAACAGTAAAATGTCTCATAATCGGCGCTTCCCTGACGATCCGGAATCCGTTCTTAATGTTCATCCGCTTGTCCCAGATGATCTTCAGTCCGGCTGCAACCACATCCATATGGTTATTGGTATACACCCTTCGGGGGATGGCGAGCCGCATAAGCTCCAGTTCGGGGAACCTGTTTTCGCGGGTTACCGGATCACGGTCGGCCAGCAGGGCTCCTATTTCGACACCTCTCACACCTGCTTCAATGTAAAGGTTTACAGCCAGGGTCTGGGCTACAAATTCTTCTTTCCGTACCTGTGGAAGAAAGCGTTTTGCATCAACAAAAATGGCATGCCCTCCAATCGGCTGCTGGATAGGGATACCGTATTCCAGAAGTTGATTTCCAAGATATTCAACCTGCCTTATCCTTGTGTCGAGGTAATCGAATTCTGTTGATTCATAAAGTCCCTGGGCAATCGCATTCAGGTCGCGGCCTGCCAATCCGCCATAAGTAAGATACCCTTCATACACGATTTCGAAGACACTGGCGCTTTTGTAGAGCTCTTTATCCCTCATTGCGATAAAACCTCCGATGTTCACGATGGCATCCTTTTTTGCGCTCATTGTGATTGCATCAGCATAGGAGAACATCTCCCTTACAATTTCCTTAATGCTCTTATTCTCGCATCCTTCCTCCCGGAGTTTGATAAAATAAGCGTTCTCGGCAAACCTTGCCGAGTCCATGACAATTTTCTTCCCGTACTTGTCGGCAAGCTGCTTCACTTCCTTCATGTTGGCCAGTGAAACCGGTTGCCCGCCCGAAGAGTTGCAGGTAATAGTGAGGATGATAAAAGGCACTTTGTTCCCGTTATCCTTAAGGACTTTTTCAAGTTTTGCAAGGTCAACATTACCCTTGAAAGGATGGATCAGGGTTGTGTCGAAAGCCTCGTCGATAGTACAATCGACAGCTTTTGCCTTACGGATTTCGATATGGCCCTTTGTTGTATCAAAATGAGAATTACCAGGTATAAAATCGCCCTCCTTCACAAGGACAGAAAACAGCACATTTTCAGCAGCTCTTCCCTGGTGTGTCGGCAGGACGTATTCAAAGCCTGTGATCTCGTTTATAGCATGTTTAAATTTATGGAAGGACGAGGCCCCTGCATAACTTTCATCTCCAAGCATCATCTCACTCCATTGCCTGTCACTCATTGCTCCTGTTCCGGAGTCGGTAAGAAGGTCAATGAAAACATGTTCGCTTCTCAGGTTGAAGAGGTTGTAGTTTGCATCTTTGATCCATTGTACGCGTTCAGCTCTTGTGCTTCGGCGGATGGGTTCAACCATCTTGATCCTGTAGGATTCGGCAAAAGGTAATTCCATAGGTGAAAGGTTTGTTGCTGGTAGCAAAGGTAGAGAGTTTTTTGTTGATTTTTTTGGGAAAGTTTGCCCAAATCCTAAAAATGCCGTAGGTTTGCTATGCTGGAAAACCCTTAAGGAACATAACAATACAAAATAAATCTATAGGAGGAAACAAACTATGACTACCCAAACTGAAGCCCCAAAGGGCGTACTCACAAAACTAAGCGAACTTCAGGAATTAGCAAAGAAGTCAGGAAAGAAAAGGCTTGCTGTAGCCGTTGCCCAGGACGAGCATTGCCTTGAGGCGATATGTGCCGTTGACAGGATGGGCCTCGTTGAAGCCATATTGATCGGCAACGAGAAAAAGATCAAAGACCTCGCTGCGAAGCTTGGCCTTGATGTAAGCAAGATGAAGATTATCAACGAAGAGGTTGATGCTGTCGCTGTGAAAACGGCAGTTAAGATGGTCAGGGAAAAGCAGGCCGACATCCTGATGAAGGGGAATGTCCCTACAGCGATTTTTCTGAAAGGCGTGCTTGACAAGGAAGTTGGTTTACGCAAGGGCGATGTTTTGAATCATTTTGCCTTGTTTGAAATCCCGACATACCACAAACTTCTGGGCCTCAGTGATGCGGCGATGATCCTTGCCCCGGATTTGAAAACCAAGATCGCCATTGTCAATAACTCAGTCAGTTTCATGAACAAGCTTGGCTACGCCAAACCCAAAGTAGCCGTTCTTGCGGCAGTTGAGGTAGTGAACGAGGCCATGCCTGCAACAATGGATGCCGCCCTCCTGGCCAAGATGAACCAGCGCGGACAGATAAAAAACTGTATTATTGACGGCCCTCTTGCTTATGACAATGCCGTGAGCATGGAAAGTGCCAAGCACAAAGGAATTGTCAGTGACGTCGCCGGTGATGCAGACCTCCTGATCGCACCCCAGATTGAAGCCGGGAACCTGCTTTACAAATCGTTTGGCTTTTCGGCCAATGCGAAGCTGGCCGCCTGTGTTCTCGGTGCAGCCGCCCCCATTGTATTAACATCCCGTTCTGATACCGAAGAATCCAAGCAGCTTTCAATCATTATGGCAGCCGCTGTAAACTGATTTCTTGCGGATACTTTCACCCCGGACCTGGTAACGCCTTAAACTAATTTAAAAGCCGATCCAATGGGCAGTAAACTGTTCACGATAAAGCCTATACAGGAACTTCTTGATGAAGCTTCCGACAACAAGCAAGGGTTCAAAAAAGCCCTGACAGCAACGAACCTGACGACCCTGGGTATAGGCGGTATTATCGGTGCCGGTATTTTCGTTCTGACCGGCCAGGCTGCTGCCCAGTATGCCGGTCCGGCCATCGTAATATCGTTCATCATTTCAGGTATTGCCTGTGCTTTTGCCGGACTTTGCTACGC